>Ga0326727_10000757_pt1 | contig 129557 bp, 93 predicted proteins | sample MB2enrmetagenome_FD_207643 | JGI IMG/M metagenome (GOLD analysis project Ga0326727, IMG submission 207643) | Lab enriched peat soil microbial communities from McLean, Ithaca, NY, United States - MB29MY | ecosystem: Environmental > Terrestrial > Soil > Wetlands > Peat | place: USA: New York...
ACAATGCGGTCAGGATGAAAGAAGTCCTCCAGAGCCCGGCCTTCACGAAGGAATTCGGGATTCGACGCGACGTCGAAATCCGGCGCCCCCGCGGAACCCTGACCCGCCGCCCCTTCACCCGCCGCGGCGGGCGACTTCCCCAGGTTGTAGCGCAGAATCGTTCGCTTCAGCCATTGTGCAGTGATGGCCGGGACGGTGCTCTTCTCCACGATGAGTTTGTAGCCGTTCAAATTGCGCGCCACCACTCGCGCTACCGCTTCCACTTGACCGAGGTCGGCTTGGCCACTGGCTTTTTGCGGGGTGCCCACACAAATGAAAATGATCGACCCGGCGCGCACCGCGGCGTCCACATCGTCCACGGGCTGAAATCGGCCGCTGGCGAGGTGCTTCGCCAAAAGTTCCTTGAGGCCGGGCTCGAAGAATATCGGGTCGCCGGAGCGAACCAGGCCCACCTTGGCGGCATCGTCGTCGGCGCCGATCACGCGCCGCCCTAATTCCGCCAAACCTAATGCCGTGGGCAGCCCAATGTGCCCCAAACCTAAAACCGTGATCGTGGCTTCGTCCAAACTCGTCAATTGCTTGCGGGAATCGTCTTTATTCATAGTTTATCCCTTGATGCTAATCGGTTGATTAGCGGAGTGTCAAGCGAAGTGTCATGATGGCACAGCCGGGGGTTGAACAGGGCTTCAGGCCCTGAAGCCGCATGGCTTCAGGGGCCAAAGCCCCCAAGCCCACCCGACTTCTACGACGGAGCCATAGCCCCCCTTTTCCCGCCCGCACACAAATAGTTTCGCTTATTTCTGCAGCATGGCACTAAACTGTAGTTATTCATTTCAGGAGGCAGAAGCGCAGTGTCAACATTCAGCGAAGTCTTTCAAGTTTCCGGCGCCCGCATCGAATCCCTTGCGGCGCTGCAGGAGCCCATTCGTTCCCCCGAGGCTATTATGGAATGGGCGGAGAAGAACCCCGGCCTCGACGTGGAGGACGCGGCTTCGCTGATGGCCTGGGCGCGCGAGCCCCGGCGGCGCGCAGAAATCCACACCGCGGCGCAGCGGGTTCGCGAGCGGGTGGCCCCGCACACGGTGGAGTTTGTCATTCCGGTTTATCTCACCAGTTTTTGCGAAAACGAGTGCCTCTACTGCGGCTATCGCCAAAGCAACGCGCTCGCCGAACGCGTGCGCCTGAGCCTGGACGAATTCAGCCGCGAACTCGACCTGATTCTATCCTGGGGCCACCGGCAAATTGAACTGGTGCTCTCGGAGGACCCCGAGTTTGGACCCGATGTGGTGGCCCGCTATGTGGAGTTGACACGCCAAAAGCTCGACGGCCTGGGCGGCGGCGTAGTGGGGCTTTGCTCCCCGGTCTACAAGCGCGAAGATTACGCGCGGCTGCGCGGGGCGGGGTTGGAATGGGTGGTGGAATGGCAGGAGACCTATCACCAACCGCACTTCGACCGCTGGCACGTGACCGGCTCGGCCAAGCGGGATTTCGAATACCGCCTGGATTTGTGGGACCGTGTCCTTGCGGGGGGCATCAGGAAAATTGCTCTGGGCGCGCTGCTGGGCCTCTATGACTGGCGCTATGATGCGCTGGCTACGATTGAGCATGGCAACTACATGCGCCGCGTCTATGGCTTGGAACCGCACGCCATCGGCATCCCGCGCCTCAAGCCCGCGCGCGGCGTGCTGGCATCGCAAAAGACCTCGCGCTTCACCGTCGCGGACGACGACTACCGTTTGATTCTGAGCCTCTATCATCTTGCCTTCCCGCGCTCGCGCCTGTTCTTCAACACCCGCGAGAATTACGAGATGAATATCTCCATGGTGGCGGCGGGCGACCTCTTTACCGTCGATTGCGATACCTTTCCGGGCGGGTACCTTCGAAATGACACGCCCGGACAGTTCTCGACTCATGGATTCCCTCCGCGGCGAGAGGTTGCCAGAGTGCTCGCGGCGCGCGGGCTCAAGAGTTTGTATCTCGAAGCCGAAACCCCGCTGGCCGCTTCCCCACGCCCTTCCACCGTTGTGCCGCCTGACATCTTGAGATGGCGGCAAGAACACGCGAGAATTCGCGCGGCTTTGCAGGATTGGCAGGCTATTCTCGCGGGGCTGACCTTGCATCCCGGCGATGACCTCACTGACCGGCAAACGGCCCTAGCGGCGCTCCGCATGACGATGCACTTTTTCAAGACCTATGCCATGGACCACTGCCATCGGGAAGAAAACGTCTTTTTCCAAATCCTTGCCCCAAACGCCGAGTCAATGACGAAGCTCCAGGCATTTCGCGATGGGCACGAGCGTTTGGGGATCGACTTGGACAAGTTTGAAAGGCAGATGGCCTCCTACCAACTCTCGGGCGATCCCAGTGTGCTGCTCACCTTGGGGCGCCGCACCATCCGCGAACTCCACGAGCACCTCGCCGCAGAAGAGGCGTTTGCACAATGGCTCTCCGCTACCGGTGAATCGGCGCCGGCCTCCCCATGATTTTTGGGGATCAAGGTTATTGGCGGTGGGGATATGGGCTTCACCAGGGGTGGAGAGTCTGGGCGCGCCAAGAGGAGGCCCGGTCACCCCTTCCCGGAAAGCAGGAAGGCAATCGGACCGTAAAGGCTTCCGAGCAAAAGCGGCATTCGTGGAACCTTGAAGTTCGCCGCGGCCGAGGCTTCCGGCGTGGTTCGCCGCCGCAGCCGCGAGGCGGCATAGCGAAGGACCTGGCCTCGCAAAGAGGGTTCCTGAAGGAAGTACTTGGTGAGGATGGCCGTGTGCGCACAACCCGATTGGAAAGCCCAGCGCCGGACCGCGCCAGGCGCTGTGGGGTGGCGATGGAAAATGCGGGCCGCCGGCTCGACCACGATTTTTCCCCCGCCCAGCAGAAGGGCCAGGAGGAGGTCAGCCTCCTCGCCCGACCCGATGCGTGTGCCGCGCCCGAATCGCGTATCGAAGTAGCCAAAACGATCGAAGACTTCGCGGCGGATCGCCATGCTGGATCCGGTGCCCTGCATGGCCAGGCGCAGGGGGAGAGCGTGCATTTCGCCAGGGGCTTCGAGGAGCAGTTGCGATTTCGGCATACGGGCAAGATAGATGCGGTCGAAGACCTGGCTTACGGGATCCGCGACAGTCTGCGCCCAGACGCTTCCGACAACCGCGAGCACCCGGGGATCAGCAAAGGGGGCGAGAAGGAGCGGGATCCAGGCGGGATCAGCCTGCGCGTCGTCGTCGATAAAGGCCAGAATGGTTCCCGTCGTAAAGCGGATTCCGGCATTACGGGCGTGACAAAGCCCCCGGCGCGGCTCCGTAGTGGCTCTGGCGCCGTAGCCCTGCGCGATTTCCTCCACGGTCGCCGATCGGGGGCCGTTGTTAACGACGACAATCTCCGCACCCGCTTCTCGGAAAGGCACGAGAGAAGCGACACACCGATCGAGGTCGGTTGGTCGGTCAACGGTGCAAACGATGATGCTCGCTTGTTTCAACAAATCGCCTGGGATTTCCATCACTTCTTCCCGTAAGAGGTGCGTGACCTTGGCGCGGCGCCACGCTTTAGTTCGAAAGCATGGCTCAGATTGCCGGAAGGCCAATGCCTCAATACTCGTCACGCCCGCAAGGGGCTCACTTCGGGCTCTCGTTCAGGAGTTCATCGTAAAGCAGATGAAAGCTCTTGGTCATTTGCGCGGCGCTGAAATGATCGCGCACGCGGGTACGCCCGGCCGCTCCCATGCTTAGGCGCGCCTCGGGGTTCGTCAGCAGGAGGCGAAGCCGGGAAGCCAGGGCATCGGCATCGCGCGGCGGAACAAGCCAGCCCGTTATGCCATGTTCAATCAGTTCCGGGACGCCGCCTACCGAGGTTGCGACCACCGGCAGGCCGGCGGCCATGGCATCCAGCGCGGCGATCGGGAAACCCTCCTCGAGGGAGGGCATCACGAAGACGTCCCAGCGGGGCAGAACGGAACCAAGGTCATGAACCCACCCGAGAAACTCAACCTGTCCCTCGAGACCGAAGTACGCGACCGCCGTTTCCAGTTTCTCGCGATGCGGCCCCGCGCCGGCAATCTCCACTCGGAGAGTCGGAAATTCACGCCGGAGTGTGGCCGCCGCACTCAACAAGTACTCGATTCCTTTCAGCTCTATCAATCGCCCCGCTGTCCCCAGGATGATCTCAGATGTGGCGCGGTGGCGCGGGGCAGGAGGTTTACCAGGGGGGACGGTTAGTCCTGCATAAATCACCCGCGCCCGGCCATCGACAACTCGATTTGCCACTGCCTGAGAGACGGCAACGACCGCATCGGTGCCCCGGGCGGAGGAGTCGATTGGGGTGAGGCCCCGCGGCTCCAGAATCCGGCCGTGCAAATGCCTGATGATCTTGGCTTGTGTGGCTGCGCGCGCGAGCCGGCAGACAGACCTTCCTCCGAAGTGGAGTTGGACAATATCAAATTTCCGGCGGCGCAACCAGCTCCAGAACTTCCATGCCCCCAAGGGGTCTTGCGCTCCGCGCCACCAGTCGAGGGTGCTCGCCTGCACACCACCTTGCTGCAAAGCATCGACCAACGGTCCCGCCCCGGCCAGAAAGCAGGCGTGGATGCGGTATCGTTCCGGATCGAGACCCTGTGCGAGCGCGCTCACAATGCGGGCCATGCTCGTACTCTCGGGCTGCGCGCTGCCAAGAATATGCAATACGTTTCGCGTCATCTCTTTCGGTAATGAGAAGGGCGGGTGCGCCGCCCTAATTCCGTCAAAGGCTGTGGCAATTCTGTCCGATCCTCATTTACGCTTTCATGGCCAAGCCACCAGGGTGCAGCCAGGCGCTTGCCGGCAAGATCGAAACCTGAGAAGAAGCGCATACCCTTCCGGTAGGCGGCCGGGAGGGAGCGGCAGCGAGCATATTCAAAACGTAACTTCGGCTGGATTCTTGCCGTCCCTCACGGTTTGCGGCGGCCGAGGATAAAGCGCCAAGCTCGTTTAAAACGCGTCCGCACGCGTAAGCGGGACCGAAGCTCCATGAGGGGGCTATGACCCCACCTAACGCGACACTCCAAATCTGCCAGCCAGTCTCCCGGCTGAACCATGGTTCTTTGCTGATCGTGGGGATCGGTACAAAGGAAATTGATACCCGGCGTTTTCTCGTCGCCGCGAAACGTTAGATCATAAGCTCCCTGAGCGCACTCGTACACCATTTGGTTATAGGATGCGTAAGGGTATGCGAACGAGGTCACGGGACATCCTGAGATCTTCGCCAATTCGTCTCTGCTTCCAACAATTTCCTTTTCCAGTTCATTTGCGGACAAGGTCGTCAAATCGGCATGTGTCCTGCTGTGAGCGCCAAATTCGATTCCCTGCGTAGCCCAATAACGGATCTGCTCGGCGGTCATCAGCCGGTGCGTGCCCGAACCACGCGCCTCATCCCACGCGTTGGTTCCTCCGACCAATCCGGTCACGACAAAAACTACTGCTCCAAAACCGTAGCGGCGGAGCACGGGCAAAGCGTAGTCGGCCAGATCCGCGTAACCATCATCAAAGGTCAGAAGTATCGGTTTATCAGGAAGATTCTTGCCGTGGCGGAGCCACTCAACCCAATCCGCGGGACGGATGCCGGTATAGCCCCGACGAGCGAGCCATCGTATTTGGCGCTCGAACCGCTCGGAAGAAACGGTTAAGGCGGGATAAGTGTTAGGGCGCGAGGGACCGACGTGGTGATACATAAGCACCGGCATTTGTATTCCAAATTCCCTTTGCAGAGCTTTCCAAGAGCTAGTTTCCCGGAGGACGGCGCGGAGCATAATGATCCGTTCCGCTGCTCCGAGCAAGCGAACCCCAGTTTTGCGGATAGGGATAAACCGACAGAGTTGTTCGGCGGCCCAGATCGGCAAGCTCAAAAGGGAGGCCGGTGAGAGGGGCGACTGCATAACTATATTGCGCAATAATCTCTTCCCGCCGTGGGTCTCAGCCAACCCCGACACGCGTGAGAGAGGCCGATATTCGGGATGCTTGCGGGAGAGGTACACTTCCGCCTTTGCATCACCTTCCACCTGCTTTTGAAGGAACTCTTGAGAAGATTTCATAAAGAGTTCATATGCTGCCGCCTGAGGATTATGTCTAAAGTGCACACCCATGTTCCATAATCGAAGGCCCAAATCCAGGTCTTCCTTGCTCGGAGCCCTCTCGTCGAAGCCACCGCACGCATGGAGAAGTCTGAGGGGGATTGAGCTGTTAATGATCGAGGAGAATACGGACAGATAACTACCAATTGAATATCGGTGAATCTCACGGGAGATTGAGCTGTCAATTACGGAAATCGTTCCCTGTGAAAGTTGCAAGCCATCGGTTTCCTCCAGAGATCGGTAGTAACGTTCGTACCAGACCTCGGTGCGGTACTTAATGAGAGTCGTCGGGCTGTCGGGCGCGACGTAGATGGGCCCATGCACAATGAGGGGATCGAGTGATGGGTGTGTGGCGCAATGCTGGCGGAGGAGGTTCGAGGGACAAAGAATGTCGTCATCCAGGAAGAGTACCAGATCGCCCCGCGCCGCATGGATCCCTTTATTCCGAGCAGCACTTGGGCCGCGGTGGGACTGCTCAAGTACATGCAGGGCGCACTTGGGCTCCAAGCGGCGCAGCATCTCAGATGTGCCGTCGGTCGAGCCATCCACGACGAAGATGAGTTCGTAACTTTCACTAGGAAGATCTTGTGCCAGGAGAGTGGGCAGAGTGCGTTCCAGAACATGCCTGCGGTTAAACGTGGCTATCACGACGGAGAGTTTAACTGAACTCATAGAATCTCGGGTCAGAAAACAACCCCAAATCGACGATCACTGAATGGGGTTTTACAGGCTCCAGCTCGCTTCATGCCCCGTCCAAACCACGAACGAGTTGTTCCTTTTCCACCCCCGATGGGGTTGGACCCGCCCAATTCAGTGTCGATCGGGCTGCGGGCTAACCGGTTTGTTGAACACATAATGAATGTAGGGTGAGAAATACCTGTCGATCCGCTCGTTCCCGAACATTCTGAACCACACCATTTCCAGGAATCTCAAGCCTACCTGCTCGGTCTGCCGGATGACGAACTCACGTGAGGTGTACAAAGTATGGAGTCCGGCCTCCAAGACATAAGCTCGTTGCTTGAACGCTCTCAGGCTATTCCGTATCTTCCAAAGGACCCGGTATCGGTAGCGAGGCGAAAAAAGGTGCAGAGACTTTATGTTATGCGAGGAGTAAATAAGAGTGCCTCCGGGTTTGAGTACGCGCGCACATTCCCTAAGAGCTACTTCTCTCTGCGACTCGGGAAAGGCATAGTCAATCCCATTAAACGAGATCAGTACGTGGGAAAAAGAAGCATCGGATTCTGCGATTCGATCGTAGCTGCCGACATGTAAGTCCAGGTAAGGCAATCGCCTTTTGGCCGTACTGATGAAGACTTCAGACGCGTCGAGGCCGCGCACGGAAAGGCCCATTTCATGGAGCAGTAGCGTCGTTCTCCCCAGCCCGCAGGCAAGGTCGAGGACGCTGTCTCCAGGTTTGTAGTATTTTGCGAAAAGGTACTTCTCCTCCGGATCCAACCGGTAGACGGAGTACTCATCGACTGCCGCAGGGGTTTTGAATACCTGAAGGTTTTCGGCCAATGGCAACGGGACTTGCTCTGACAAAGCGGATCTCCTTCTATCGAAGAGTATATCAAACTCGGGATGGATGTATTCTTTCTCAAACTCATTCGAGCCATCGTCAGGCGGGAACCCCCCGCAAAAGCGGTTTCCTCCTCCGTCCACTTGGGCGGAATTCCCATGGCAACTCCGCTCTAAGGGGCGATTCTCGGAGCGGTCAATCTCTTTTGCCAAACAGCCGGTAGACCGCCTCTTTCAAGTCGAGATACACAAAAGCGCGTGCCCGAGAATTCCTGCAGGGGTTTCGAATTAGCAATCGGAACCGGTCATGATGGCCGGAGCTCCAGATCATTTTGTACGGCTCCTCACCTCGGAGGAAATCGTACTCCTCGAAGCCATGGGATAAACCGTAATCGAGGACAGAGGGCACCAAGATAGTCCCAGGGGCGAGTTGGGAGAATACAGGGTCATAGGCTTTATTGTAGTCCCAGAGCGCCTTTCCGCAGCGAAAACCAACCTGCCATGCGACAAGGTGGTCACCCTGCTCCATGAGAGCTATGTAAATCCAGCCATGCGGCCCCAGGGTATCAAACAACGACTGAAATACATCCCTGTATTCGCCGACAAAAGGGCGAGATAGTTTACCGTGGAGATGCTTTTGGTGTTCGACGGCAATCATTCTGGCCAGCAGTCCACGCTCTTCGTGCGGATTCTCAATGATGCGGGTACGCAGCCCGAGCGCCCTCGCGCGCTCCATGCGCTTGCGCAATGTGCGCCGAACATGCCCAGATAGCCCTGCCATTATGGTGGCGGAGTCGGAGCCGATGGACAGATACGGACAGCGTCCCTTCTCAGGGAGAATCCGGTAGAGCAGCCGCGTGTGTGAAAGTGCGCCTTCCATCAGCGCCCTCGTCATTCCCGCCTCGCGCAAATCTCTTAAATCAACCAGGTCCCACCGGTCCTGTGCTTGGATAAGGAAATCCACGATGGCTTTGATCTGACCTGCGGGGTCGTTCCCCAACACCAGGTCGTTGTAATCTGAGTGCTCTCCCACGAACTCCAGCTTTCGTACGGCCAAACCGAAGCGGGAGGTTTCTCGGTAGATTAAAGGCGAAATTCCCGCAACGACGCTGTCCTTCTTCAGAACCAGCACGTTTGGCCTTCGCACTCCGCGATGAGGTTCCCGCAAACAAAGCTGGTTCCATGCCCGGAACCAGTCGTAAGTCATGAAGACATTGGGCGAGGGCGCGGACCCGCTCAGCCGGTTCCAGTCGGACTCAAGACTGGCCAGTCCTTCTGCCGTTGTGGTGGGTTCGACAGAATAGCGCAAATCTACTCCGAAACTCATCTCGCTTGTTGCCGTCCCTGGCTGCCTTGGCTAGCTCGCGCGGCCAAACCAGCGATAAACCTTGGGTTTCAGGTCAAGGTAGATGAAGGCCCGGGCTCTTGCAGCCAAGCGTTTGTTCCAAATCAGGAGCCGGAAAGTTTGATGATAGCCGGTGGTCCAGCGCATTTTGTAAGCTTCCTCACCGCGCATAAAATCATATTCATTGTACCCATGCGCAAAACCGTAGTCGATCATTGCCGGAACCAACATCGTACCCGGTGAGAGTCTTGAAAAAGAGTGGTCGTAGGCGGTCAGATAACCCCACAGCTTTCTCCCGCACCTGAACCCTAGTCGCCAAGCGATGGTGCGATCACCAATTTCCATGAGGGCGAGATAAAACCAGCCGCGAGGCCCCAAAGTCTCAAACAACGATTGAAACACCTCCGGGTACCTGGCGATAAACGGCAGTGACAACTCACCGTGGACATGTTTTTGGCTCTCGATGGCAATAAGTTTCTCGATTAGCCCGGGTTCCTCCAGGGGGTTCTCAAGAATCCGAATGTGCAGGCCCTCGGCACTCATCCGTTTCAGGCGCGACTGCTGGTTACGCAACGCGTGGCGTGGAGAAGGGGAAAGCCTGCTTACCAATTCCGACCAGGGGGCATCAATTGGCAGGTATGGGCAGCGTTCCTCCTCGGGCAGAATGCGGTACTTCAGCCCTGCGTCTGTAAGGGCGCTCTCGATGAGTGCCTTTGCATCCCCCGTTTCGCGCAGGTCCCTCAAATCGATGATATCCCAATGGTCCTGCTGCTCTGTGAAGAATTGCATGAGCGCTTTGCTCTGGCCCGCAGGATCGTCTCCCAACACCAAATCATTGTAGTCCGCTTCTCTTCCCACGAACTCCAGCTTGCGTACGGTCAAGCCCCAGCGGGAGGTTTCTCGATAGATTAAAGGCGAAATTCCCGCAACGACGCTGTCCTGTTTAAAGACCAGCACGTTGGGCCGACGGAAACCTCGATGCTGTTCCCGGGAGCGGAGTTGGTTCCACGCTCGGAACCAGTCGTAGGTCATGAAGACGTTCGGCTGTTCGGCGCTTTTGCTCAGCCGGTTCCAATCCTCCTCCAAACTCCCAAGCTCTTTTTCGGTCGCAACGGTCTCGATGGAATGATGTGAACTCGTCTTAACAGAGGGGGTATCGGAAGAGGAATTGGCCATGGGGCTAAGCTCTAATTCTCTGGGTCGGTCCATAGAGATTCGTAAAGCGAGAGGAGGATTTGACTCAGTCCTTTCTCTCCCAGATTTCGTCATTGTTCACGAAGACTTTGACAACCCGGTAGTGGCTATGAATATAGTCCCGCAGCGGGCCAAGATGATCGTCAGAGGGATCCTCCCAATCTGGGACTCTATCCAAATCTTCATACGACCACAAGACATAGTGTACCCGATGTTGTTCCAGGCTTCGCATCACCTCCGCCACTTGCTCGGGTGTCGTGTAGCCATTGTTTGCGACCCTCGGTAACGGTGTTGGGTTGCGGAGGTCTAGGCGGAAAAGCATGTCAATACCTGACGCCTCATAGAAATACTCCGATGGCCGTGTGTGCTGCTGGACCCAAATGTACTCCTGGTATGTGCTTTGGTCGGTTATTGCAAGTTTACCTTGGGGGGTTACGAGTGTCCAGTTTGAGACGGGTCGTCTCCTCGCCACCGCATGGAGGGTTACGAGCAGGACCCCCACGGCAATAGCCGCAGCAAGTGTCCGAGTGAGCTTGCGCGGAGAATCGATGAGCCATACCAGGAGTATGATTCCTGGCAGGGCACTCGCAGCTAGCCGGTTAGGGGCAGGGGCAGGCGCAATGCTAAGTAGCAAAAAAGAGCCCACCATCGCCACTAACATCGGGCGCTCCCAAAACTCCAATGGTTTCTTACCGGACTCCCGCCAGTAACGAGCAAAGAACAGAATGAAAATGAAAGGAATAACCGCATGCAGAAAAAGCCATTCTCGAAGAAAAGAACTAAGGAACCTGTGCACCGGAACGAACGCGGGGAAGCTTTCCGTAAAGGTCTGGAAGGTGTTGTTGACAGCCTCCTTGCGGTAATGCCTGAGGACGAAGACGACCGTGCACCAGAGAAAGCGGGCCGGGCCTGCCTTCCAAATAAAATAACCGTTCACAGCCATGAGGGTGGCCAGGAAACTCGTAACCAGCCAGGCCTCTTTCTTGAGCAACTGGCGCCAACCCTCTTGCCTCCGGCGGGATTCCCACCACAAATAGACACCAAAACCCACGGTAACCGCCAACCCGCGGGTTTGGGTGAAGCAAGCGCTCAGGCCACAAAAGAACCCGGCGGCAGCAATCCGTGCCGGAGTTCGACGATCCATCAGCACGGCGATTGCCGCTGTCGTAGTCAGCAGACAGTACCAGTGATGGGTGGGGTCGCATAGAAATTCACGCACGCCGACCAGGAAGATCGCACTTGGCAGGAGCGCCAGGCTGGGGTGCATCAGCTTCTTCGCAATCACGACACCGAGCCAAGCCAGTCCCAGCCCCAAGAGCAGGGCCAGCAGATTGGGAATCCAGAGCCGAAGTCCGAAAAGCTTGAACAGAAAAAAATGGACAAGGGCCGTGCCAGGGGTCAGAAATTCAAAAACGTCCCGGTAGATCATCCTTCCTTCATACATTTGCTGGCCCGGAGCCAAATAAAGCAGGTTGTCCCCGTTGAGTTCGAGGGGAAGGAAGGGAGGAATAAAGAGGAAGCAGTAAAGAAAAAGCAGCGTGGCCAGCAAGAAGAGGGCCGTTGGGGTATCCAAGATTCGGGGGCGGCGTGGCACGACCTCTTCATGGGTTCGGGACATCTCTAGTGGCTCCGCAGATAACCGGGCTGGCGAATTCAGCCGGGCAAGGACCGTGGGAATCTTCCCCACAGAGCGGAGGACTCCCAACGGTCACATCTTAGATTGACCAACAAGGGGTTGTCCAGCTTCTGGGCCTGATTGCTGATCTACCTGATTGAATACATGGAGCTTTCTTGCAGGTCAATGGAAGGGAGCCGCATCGGCGGGCGGGTTGACGGCGGAGAGGTCTGCCCATGGAAGACACGCCTAATCCGCGATGCGCTTAAAGAGATACCAGTTGTTGGCAAGGCTGTTGGTAGTCTTGAGGTTGTGCAAGTCGAGATTTCCGCAGCGGGTCCTGATGAATTTGAACACTTCTTCCACCGTCGCACATTCGTAAGGCAGTCCCCCCAGCCAATCGGTTATATCGGTCCTCCAGTACATGCCGCGTGATGATTCATAGCTCTGGACGTCCGCAATCAGACTGCGCGCGTGCAGGCGGCGAGCAGCAAAATAGATGGGAATCGCTCCCAGCTCCACGATATACTGCCCCGCTCGCGGAAGGGCATTGAAAGCCTTCTTGAATTTCAGCCAGAAGCTGGACCCGAGCATTCCCTCCACTTGGTTGTATATCGCGACATAGAAAAAGCCGTCTTTGCTTACCAGTTCCGCCGAGCGGCGAATGGCATCCCACATCCGCCCGGTATGCTGAAGTGTTCCCCAGGCGTAGACAACGTCGAACCGTCCGAGGCGGGAAGTGAAATCTGCGTCGAGAATGGATTCCTGATGGATTTCCCAGTTTGTAGGCCGATTGGCTTTGTCGTGAAGGTATCGGCAGCACTCGACAGAACGGGGGTCAGGGTCGAAACTCACCACCCGAGTGGCGCCGAGACGGTAGGCAGCATAGGAGAACAAGCCGCTCCCGCAGCCGATGTCCAGGAAACTCTTTCCCCTGAGATTTTCGAGGCCCAGGAATTCAAGGAGCGAGCGCTCGGCGCTGCGGACGCGCTTTTCCGTCACGTGCCCTAAAAAGCGTTGCCAATTAGCGCCAAAAGCAAATGTCAATGGTTCAGGCATTAGAGGTGTGGTTTCCGGATTTGTTATTTAACAAGCAGGGTTCCTTGTCACCGCGAGGCCAATCCAATTCGCCAGTTCAGGCCCCTAGAGGTCTTGGCGGTCTTACTCTCATGCCGCGGGGTTCCCGGCGTTCATAATCTCATCAACTTTCGGCCGTTTAGTCTAACACACGCTTTGCCATGTCATATGAGGAAAAGAGGGCAATTCCTATCGGCATTACAGGGGCTTCCAGGAGTGCTCGCGCCTGGGGAGGTGGGTCACGGGTGCCTCCGAAGCTAACTCGGCTTGCGAATGCAGACCGGCAGGGTTCGAAGGAGATCTTCCGCCGGCTGCAGGATTCCCCACCTTCACATCTTAAGTTGATGGAGAGCTTGTTGTCCAGCTTTGGCAATGCATTCAGCAACCTGTGTCGGTGTTGCACATTTAAGCCGCCAGGGAAAGTCTCGCTCATCGGGTTGGCGAGTTCGCAGGTAGCAAAGTTGGGCAACACCATGTTACCCTGACTGCTTGCAGGCCGCATGAGGTGGGAGACAGCGCAACCATGCACAACGAGACGACTCGGCCAGATTACTTGCAGCAGGACAGAATTGCCATTCTCATCCCAGTATTTGATGATTGGGAATCACTCGCCAAACTTCTCCCTGAAATCGACGCCGTTCTGGGAGCGTCGAGTTTCGAAGGCCATGTCATCGTTGTTGACGATGGATCGACGCTGGCGGCCCCTACTGAGTTTCGCCGCCAGAGCAACTCCCATTTTTCCACTTTGGAGTTCCTGCGGCTACGCTGCAACCTCGGGCACCAGCGAGCAATTGCCGTAGGAATGACCCACCTCAGCAGCAAGCTTGGTGCTGCGGCAAAGGCGGTTGTCATCATGGACGGCGATGGTGAGGATCGCCCCGAGGATATTCCAAGCCTTGTTACTGAACTTTTCCGGCAACAATGCGATGTGGTTTTCGCAGCTCGGACGAAGCGTACGGAAGGTTACACATTTCGCTTGATGTACTTCGTTTATCGTCTTGTCTTTTGGTTGCTCACTGGCGCCGAAGTGCGCGTAGGGAACTTTAGTGCATTATCGCGCTCCGCCCTCTCGCGGCTCGTCGTCAGCCCCGATGTATGGAATCATTATGCCGCTACGGTGCTTCGCTCCCGGATGCGTTTCTCCACCTTGTCCCTGCCACGGGGAAAGCGGTATCTCGGGGAATCTCACATGCGTTACAGCAGGCTTGTCGCCCATGGGCTGTCGTCGGTGGCGATTTTCGGCGAGGTCGCGGGAGCGAGGCTCATTATCCTTTTTTCCGGGGTACTTGCGATTTTGTTGGTTCTCCTGGGAATGGAGCTTTTCGTCCGGCTCTTCACTCCCTATATTATTCCTGGGTGGGCGACCATCGCCACCGGCGTGCTGTTGCTTTTTACCCTGCAGGGGCTCTTGTCCGTATTGATATTCGCACTGACTGTCCTTGGTCGTCGTTCGCAAGCAAGGACCATTCCCTTGCGAGACGCGGAGCTGTTCCTCGAATCAGTCGTGCGTATAGCAAACTAAGAATGACCCCTCGCCAGCATTTTCTTGTCGGCGGATGGGGATCGGGCCCGGGCACAGGTGTTTTCGAAGACGTACCCTTCACAGGCGAATCGCTTCGTTCCAGGAGCCTCGAGTCTTCGAAAACCTTGACCACATGATAATGGGTCTGCAAATAATCGCGCAGGGGCTCCAAATTATCCCCCACTTGCCGTCCATGGTCTCCAGGATCGAGGTGCGGATCCCATAGGACCAGCGGTACGTGTTGTTCTTCGAGACTCTCGACCAAGTTGCGAACCTGGTCGGGGCGCGTGTAATCAGTCTTGGAAAGGAATGAAATCTCCGCGGGGGACTTGAGCCCGAGCAGAAAGTAAGTGTCCCCGGAGCTGTCGAAATAGGGCTGGGAGCGGCGTGTGTGGGAAAGTAGCCACTCGTATCTATCCCGGTCCACCGGGTCAAAGAACGCTACGCGGCCTACGGGAGTGTCAAGATAAGCCCATTCCTTGGTCTGCCGGTGCAGAGCAAAACGTGCCAGCATGAATACGGCGCCCAGCCAAAGCGCCTGCCGAGCCAGGGACGGAAGCTTTCCATGAGAACTTAAGAACCATCCGAGAATGATCAGGCCGGGAAGCGAGGCTTTGCCCAATCGTCCATATCCAGGCGCCGGCGCCACCCCCACAAAAAGGAAAAAACCTACCAGGCTCAGGAGCATCAACCGATCCCAGGGTTGGTCTGGATTCTTCTTGGACTCGCTCCAGAAACGAGCAAAGAACAGCAGGTAGACGAAAGGCACAAGAGCGTGGATGAAAACCCATGGAAGCAGTGCCGTGAGATCGTACCCATGAGCTCCAGTGGGCATGAATGCCATGTACGCTTGTAGACTGTTGGAGGGAGCGTCAGCAGAGTAGTACTTTGACCCAAAGGTGACAGTGCACCATAGAAAGCGTTGCCAACCGGCAGCCCGAATAAAGTACTGGTTTAATGCAACGGTGACGGCGCCGAAAGAACTTGCCAGGATCACTTCAGCCTTCCACAAGGATTGTCGGCTTTGCCGCATCTTCCGGTGCTCCCACCAGAGAAAAATAGCTAGGGCCACGACCGCCAAGACTCCGCGAACCTGCGTGAAAAAAGAGGCTAGAGCGCAGAGCGCCGCTGCCCCTGCCAGCCGCTTCGGGCTCCTCTTTTCAACGACCAGAGCCAAAGCGGATGTAACCGCAAGCACGCTGTACCAATGATGCGTGGCATCAAGATCAGAATGGAATGCTATGAGCAAAAACAACAGGCTCGGAAGATACGCTGTAAAACCGCTGAGGATCTTTCCTGACATGAAGGTGCAGAGCCATGTCAGGCTCAGTCCCAGCATTACCAGCATGAGATTCGGGGCCCAAGCACGAACTCCGAAAACTCTGAAAAGAGCTAGATAAACTAATTCCGTGCCGGGCGGGATAATTTGGAAGAAATCCCGATAAATCATCTGCCCGTCAAGCATCCGCGTAGCGTTGTGTAGATCGTTCAAATGGTCCACGTTGAAGAAGATCGGCGTGGCGGGCGGGACAAATACGTCGAAATAGAGGAAAGCTGCGGCAGACAGTAGGAAACAGTAGTGGAACCACCGTGGAGCTTGGCCTTGGATTGTTTTCATAGGAAAACCACCTTTTCAGGTGTTGTGCGGCGCACGGTATTCCAACGCCCGCTTTCCTTTCCAGGTATTGCGCCCCTTTTTGGCGAATCCTAGCCCTGCATGTCTGGCAAGCGATTGCTTGCCGTGGTCACCCCTTGCGGGGAAGGAAAACAAACTGATCACATATGCGAGCCGCAAGGTAGTAACTCCCATACAACTCATCAGTAAATCCAGGGCCGAAGTGGACTGACTTGTACCAGAAGTGGCCTGTGTCAGACTGCGGATCTAATATCAGCACCACCGCACTAAACGACTGCCCTCGGATCTTCTTCCACAGGGGCTCCGCAAAGGATGGATTTCGCTCGTTTATGACCCTGAAATTATTGGGATCCAGGAGGTATGGAATCTGTCCTGCCTGAATACAAACCAGAGGGTTCTCAGCCAGAATAGGTTTGTGGATATCTCCCACGACGCGCAGAATCTGCCGAGAATCCCTGCGATTCGATAACTCTGTTGCCGTCTTGTACCAAAGCGAGTCCAATTGCTCGGGGAGTACGAAGAGTGTGGCCGCAGCCAGAATGCAAATGCCGAAGCTCATCCATGACCGCGACTGGTTCTTGAGCCAGGTGACAAACAGGATGATCGACGCCACGTACAGGTCCAGAAGATGGTTGCCATCTGCTCCCGGCGTCCCCATAATGGCGGCGCTTACCAAGGCGGTGAGAACAAGGAAGACGGGCGGAATACTGTTCGCCCAGTCAACTTTCCAAGCCAGGAGGGCAGCAAATCCCAGAATGATGAAGACGACACCGTTTTGGGGCCGTGCCCCCGCTGCTTCCATCGCCATGCGCATTGGCCCCCGGAGCATGAATCTCCAGCTCCCTCCTCCGAGAGCGCAGGCCCGAAAGATCTCAAATGCACGGCCCTGACTGCCGAAATAGATTGCGGCGAGGACCAGGCCGTAACCTGCCAAAATCATGGCGAGAAGCTGTCCGGCGAGTTTGAAGCGGCGCCCAACCAAGAAAGCGATGATCAGAGTCATCGATCCAAAGACCGTGGTGGGTTTCGCGGCAAAAGCCAACGTAAATAGAAACGAAGATGCGCAGAGGCGCCATCGGCTTGGAACCTGCCTAACACAGAGCGCCAGTCCAAGGATGTTAAGCGAGGCGGGCAAGACGTCGCCGCGGACGACCAGTAGGACTTGACCCGACGGTGTGGCAAGAACCAGAAGTGCCGCACCCACGGCAAGCCAGGTCTCCACTCCCAGGCCCCGGAGGAGCAAGTAAGTTCCGGCCAAAAGGATGACCAAGGAGAATAACTCGATACAGCGGCCGGCAACCACCACGTTCAAGCCGGCTTTCATCAGACCAGCATGAATTGCAAAATGCAACGGGAAGTAGCGTGTGCCGCCGTACCCCAGTGGACCGTATAGCGGCCTGTAGAAGATCCCATTCCTCATGTCCGCAGCCAAGGCCGACCAGATTCCGGCAACGTCATCCATCATGGAATCTGCGCGCCAAGTGATCCATACCTGTGCGATTGTCGTTAGAACCAAGGCGGCAAGGGAAATCACCAGCAAGGGCCGGGCGAACCGGATCAGGCTCAGTCCCTGCGTTAAATCGGGCGGCTCCGGTGATTCTGGGGTGACTCGCATGTTGGATAAGCGCTGTTTATATCACAGATCGAGGGACGGCGCAGACCTTTGGCTATCCTCTGTCCTCGAGTCCGCCCCTAATCCGGTTACGCGGGCCGGTGTTACGCCACTCATACGGCCGTCTTTACGTCATGAATTCAAGAGCAGTGGGCCGCTGCTCCGCGGGCAGAGAGGGAGCCTTGGCGTCATGGGTTCCTCTCCCATATTTCTTCCCATTCGTCGCCCGCGGGGCTATCGAAATGCTTCACCAGATGATAGTTCCTCTGCACGTATTCCTTGAGTGGTCCAAGGTGGTCCTCTTCGCGCCGGTAAAAGCGGGGCTCCGTACTGTCGGGCGGCCATTGAATAAACTTGACGTGGTATTTTTCCAAAGCAGCAATGGCGCTTTGAACGTGTTCGGGGCGGGTAGCGTCCGTGTCATCGTAGCCAGAGGTTTCGCCTGCCGGACGTAAGGCAAGTGGGAACAGAAACCCTACCCCTCCGGGAGCAAAGAAGAAATCTCCTGGCGTGGTCCGAGATGAGAGCCATTGGACCATGTCGTGTTCGAGGGGGGCTATGCCCGAAAATGCCACCCGCCCCCGCGGTAGTCGAAGGACGCTTACGGCACGCATTTGCACCTGCATGGGATGGATCACCCCAAACCCGAAAACAGCAAACCACAGCAAACTGGTCAGGATCCGCTGAAACCTCCCCTCGTTTTGTAACCAGTAAACCAGAATAATGAGCGCGGGTGGGGAAACCGTGCACAACCTGAGGAAGGAGGGAGACGGCGCGACACTCGCGAACCAAAACAAGCCCATGATATTCAATAGCATCAGCCGGGCACTTTCTTCCCTGCTGGCAGCCCTTCGCCAACGCCCAACCAAGAATACAAAGTAGATTAGCGGCACAAGGGCGTGGATGAATAGGAACCGTCCCAGAAGCGGCATATGTGACCAGGGGTGGAAGTGCGGGATTTCCGACAAATAAACGTGCCAGGAGTTGTGGACGCGATCGGCGGGATAATACAGGAGAGGGTAGGCGACGGTAGAGTAGAAGAATCTGCCCATGCCCGCCTGCCAAACGAAGTAAACATTGGTGGCAAGAACGGTGGCAAAGAACGCCCCCAGCAAGTAGGCCGTCTTTTGAGAAAGCTCTCGCCGGCTAGATTTCTCCTTACGCCATTCCCAGACTGTGAAGGTGATCAAGCCAAGAGTGGCAAACACTCCCGAAGTTTGGGTGAAGAAGGAAGCCAAGCCGAAAAGCGCACCCGCCACTGCCAAACGCCAGCGGGTGCGTCCCTCCATCACCACCGCCAGACCAGCGAACATTGCAGCGGAACTAAACCATCGGTACGACTCGATCATGGTGGGCAAAAATGCAAAGGTGAGGAAGAGAAATCCGGGAAGCAAGGAATAGAATTGTCCTCTCTGAATCACCTTTCGGCTGGTGACAACGACTAGCCAAGTGGTACTGAGGCCCAGAAGAATCACATGCACGTGGGGAATCCAATTTTTCAGCCCGAACAGATGAAAAGTTAGCACGTCAACAACCTCAAGGCCCGGGGTCGTCAGTTCGAAGAAATCCCTGTAGACTCTCTCTCCTCCCCACATACGGGACGCATCACATATCCATCCCCACTGGTCAGAACCCACCCAGATGGGCGTAAAAGGCAGCCGGAAATAGCTGAAATAAAGTGAAACCAGAGCGCCGAGCAACAGCAAAGGAAGCGGCCTGGTTAGAAATCTTCTGAGAAGTGTTTGGGTATTTGGGGCGTCCACGGAGGGGGGTCTCCTCTTTCGCATTCAAATTCATTTTTCAAAGCTATTGAAGTCACTATCAATGGGGGTCGCGCAAACCTCCCTTTCACCAATGGGATTTGGGCAGGAGGACGGCCTGGGTCGGGAACATGGGGATATACAGGAAGGACGAATGGCTGGCCAGGAATTCCGTGACCGCCTTATTCACCCCCGGAGTTTCAAGGTGGTCAACATCGTCAAGGACGATCAGCCCTCGAGGGGCCAAGCGGGGCGCCAGGAATTCGAGACTTTCTTTGGTCGCCCCGTAAACGTCCACGTCAAGGTGGCAGAAGGCTATGTTCGCAAGGTTCAGGTGTTCTGCTGCGGCGGGGAAATAGCCCTGGATGACTTTGGCGTGGGGTTTGCCCGAAAGCAGTTTAACCACCATTTCATATCGTGTATCCGTGAAATCGTTGGGTTTGAAACACTGATCTTTATCGCCCAAGGCTTCGAATCCGCCTTTTTCAAACGGATCAAAACAATAGAAATCAGCGCCCCGATTCTCAATGGCGTTACAGATATGCAGTGCCGTCCCTCCTTTGAATGAACCAACCTCAAGGAAGATGCCTGGGCCGACAAGCCGCGCTAAGTTCCATATATTCGCCAATCGGGCGACATCAAGGCAGGTGTAGTCCTTGACCTGGGTTACGGAGCTTCGAAACTTGGGATCGAAGAGAATTGCGACATATTCGACATCAATAGCCGGGTTCAGAAGTTCGTCACGATTCTTGCCCTCACGCCGTTTTTGAAGTGCAGCTTTACAGAGAGTCCAGAGGCGAGACCCCATGTAAGAAACTTTCCATTTTTGGGGGCTGGCCTTCCAATTTGCGAGGTGCCCCTTAATAGAGTCCAGCATGCGATCCCTTCCTTGTGTGCAGTTTGATATTTACCCGGACGTCGGCGGAAGAGCAGCCGTTACCTTCCATATTGAATAGAGAGCCGACTTCTTGATGGGCGCCAGGAATCCGGACTCATCGAGAAGGTCCTGGAGTACAGGATCCAGATACACGATATACCCTTCGCGAGGCATCGCGGCGTGCGACTGTCGAATGCTCTCCAGAACCTTACGCATCACTTCCGCCTGAAAAGGATTAGCGAAATAATAAACGGCAGGTTCTGGAGGAACTGGGTACTCCCCAGCATCCACACAAACCACTTGGAATATATCCCTTTCGCTGGTTCCGCGGCAGTAGGTCTTCAAGTTTTCCTCGGCAACACGAATCAGTTTCGGCGAAAGTTCAACGCCGATGATTTGTTTAAAGTGGAGTTCGGCTGCCAGGAGTAGGGCTTTGCCTTTACCACATCCGAAATCAATGAACAGAAACCTGCCAAAATCAACCCCAAGTCGCCGCAGCATACGATGAAAGACGGAACGAGGCGTTGGGGCATATGCATTAGCGTACTTGAATCGCGGGTCGTATTGAAGTTCGGGGAGTATGAGGGTGCCGGCGGTATCGACGGCGAACCGCCTGTCGAACAGCTTGTTGCCGAAGTGTCGCCAATGGCATGATAGGCGGTTTCTGACCAGCGCAAGTGAAAACTTCAGCGTTCCCACGGCTCCATGCCGCCGCAAGGACCGGATGGCATTGTCTTTCCATTTTACCCAGACATCATAGAATGACATGTGCGGGCCAACCACTCCCGGGATTAGGGAAGGGTTTGCTCCCCGTTGGAGGCCGGCTTCGGAGGTGCTGCCATCGGTTCGGTGGTCCACTTCAGAGCCGGGCGCACTGCACCGGGCCAGTCGCCGTGATAAAGTCCCCGAAGGTCGCCAGCATCGAGAATCTCGAAGGTTAGCAGATTGTCGAAGTGCAACTCCGCGATCCCGCCTGCCACCTCCATGGCAAACTCGATTCGATGCGCGCCGGTATTCAGCAGATCACCCGGCACGATAAACCAGCTTCGCAGCAAGCCAGCCGGAGTTGTGGGTCCCCCCGAACACCAAGTATTGAAGAGATGAATTCCGTGCTCGTTGTACACGTTCACTCCCAACTCCAATGTATTCTGCTCGACCAGCTTCCAATATTCGAACTCCACTATAAACGGCGTCCGGACGGTGATTCGGTCCGCAGGCGACCCGTTCAAGGGGCGGACGCAGGCCCGGTGCAGTCGAACCCTCTCGTTTCCGGGCGCGGTCGAGATATCATCGTAAATGACCTCGGTCGTCGCCGAAATCCAGTTCTGCAAGTAGCTGGAGGTCACCTTCCGGGGCTGCCCTTCCATCACGATTTTCCCTTCGTGGAGGCAGATCGCGCGTGAACAGAGGCTATCAACCGCCAGCAGGTTATGGCTTACGAACAAGACCGTCCGACCTTGATGCGCCACCTCGCCCATTTTCCCCAGGCACTTCTTCTGGAACGGGGCATCCCCCACCGCCAGCACTTCGTCAACGAACAGAATTTCCGTCTCCAGATGCGCCGCGACGGCGAACGCCAGCCGCATGTACATGCCGCTGGAGTAGTGCTTGACGGGCATATCGAGAAAACGGCCGCATTCCGAAAAATCCACGATTTCGTCAAATCTCCGTTCGATCTCGCGCTTGGTCATTCCCAGAATGGCGCCGTTCAGATAAATGTTCTCCCTTCCAGTCAATTCCGGGTGAAATCCTGTTCCCACCTCGAGAAGAGAGCCGGTCCGTCCGCGAATCTCGGCGCGACCCTCGGTGGGCTCCGTGATCCGGGACAGGATTTTCAGCAGCGTCGACTTTCCGGCGCCGTTTCGACCAATGATCCCCAGCACTTCCCCTTGCCGAATCTCCAGAGAGAGGGCCTTGAGCGCCCAAAAGAACTCCAGACCGCGGGAGCCGCCGGCTGGTTTTGGTCCCAACGCGGTGCGCAGCCGGCGAAACGGTGCGCGGAGTGCGTCGGTGAGGGTGTCCCGCAAAGCACGGTATCGCTGCCGTTGGCCCAACCGGTAGCGCTTGCCGATTCCTTCGCAACGAATGACGACGGAGTTCATACTTTCAGATGACATCGGCGAACGAAGCTTCCATTCGCCGGAAATAATATAGCCCGCTCCCAAGGATTACCACGATCGCAGCCACCGATACCGCCAGCAGATGGCCGGGTGCCTTGCCGACGCCCAAAATTGCCCAGCGAAAGCCTTCAATGACGCCCACCATGGGATTCAGCCCGTACCAAGCCTGCCAGCGTTGCGGCACGACGCTGGTCGGGTACGCCACGGGCGTGGCCAGAAACCAGACTTGAACCAGAAAGCCCACCGTGTAACGCACATCCCGGTACTGTACATTCAATGCGGAGAGCCACAGCCCGGCGCCCAAGGCGATTAGAGCCGTCATCAGGACGAAAATCGGCAGCATCAACACCTTTGCGGTCGGGACAATCCGATAAAAGGTCAGGAATGGAATCAGCACGCAGCAGGCAATTGCGAAATCCACCAACCCCCCCAGCACCGCGGAAATGGGGATCACGAGCCGAGGGAAGTAGACCTTGGTAATCAGGCGGTCGTTTGCCACCAGGCTGTTGCTGGACTCCGTCAGCGCCTGGGAAAAGAGCTGCCAGGGCACCATGGCGCAGTAGGCAAAGACGGGGTAAGGGACCCCGTCGGAGGGCACTTTGGCCAACTTGCCCAGGAACACGCTTAAGGTAAGTGCGATAAACAGAGGTTGGACCACCGCCCACGCCACTCCCATCAGGGTCTGTTTGTATCGAACTTTAATGTCTCGCCACGTCAGGAAGTAGACCAGTTCGCGGTACCGCCATAGTTCTCGCCACCGAAGGTTCCAGCCTGAACCTGGTCCCTGGATGATGGTAAAAGGGAGACTATCGCCGAGGTCGGTGTTGGAGCCTGTTTCCGTGGTCCTGTCTGCTGTCGGGGATACTTCCACCCCGTTAGTTTACACCATGCCGTTATCGAAGCAAAGCGTTCGCGGCAAGTTGCTCTCCGGCCTATTGGGGAAGGCTGAAAGCGCTGATGTGCGAAGGTCCCTCGCGATTGTGCCTTCTCTGGGGATGAATTCGGGTAGCTGGCCCCCTGCCGGCAACGGTAACGGCGGGTTTTCACACCGGACCACTTTGCGGCCTTCCCATCTACCATGCGGGCACGATGGGGTCGAATTTCGGGAGGAAAATCATGAAGGGTTTCAATGTTCAAGACGCCTTGCAGGAGTACCGCAAGGCGTAGGATCTAAACCCGAACGAGCCCGAATACCGCCAAGCGTATGAGCACCTCATGCATCAGCAGAGCAGATAAACCTCGGCCAGCGTATCGCAACTACGCCAATCGAAAGGTGACGGGTTTGACGAGTGAGCCAGCCAACGGATTTGTTGGCAGAGAAATCTCCGCGAGTCTGGCCTACGTAGTGACACGAGACGCTGCGGAGTGAACGCGATCGGCACATCAGAGGTAACACTGCACTCAGTAGTAATCCACATGGTCGTAACGGGCATTCGTCTCCTCTCTGCGCAGTGGTAAACTGGCGGTGGGTGACGTCCGCACTCGCCAGGATGTCAAACGGATCAAGCTTGGGCGTGGTGCGGCCGGCATCCTGATGCAGTCCGACGGCGCGCGCGTCTACGTTGCCTGTAGCCCGGATGATTCTGTTGCGGTCATCGATTTGAAGACTCTGGAAGTGATCGGGAAGATTGAGGCCGCAGGGAACCCGATGGCCTTGCCTGGGCCACCCGGCAATAGGCTGGCCAGCGTTTGATTATTCCTTCGTCGGATTACTCAGGATTGGTGGGCAAAGGCCAGGGGCGTAGAATTGTCTATTGCCCGAGATTGGCTCTCGCCCCGGCCCCGACGTTCTTCCTCAACGTGACGCAAGCCATCGACGTTGAGATCATAGCCAAATCGGCGCAATGCTTACCTGACCCTTTTCCCACCATGGACAACCTCGGCCCATCTGTCGGGCTTGTGCTCTTCGGTGATCACTTTGCCACTCCGCGATTACCGGGGCCTTAATCGCTTCGCCGTCTCTTCCTGCCTCGCCATGAGGTAATCAGTATGGTACCTCTGTACTAGTACCATAGTAGGATTGAGTGTACCCAGTTTTCCGCTTAGTATGTTTATGGAAACTAAATGTTAAGCCGATGAAGTAAATCGAGAGGAGCCAAGTCATGGTTATTGGAACAAGATTGCGCTTTCTACGTGAAGAGAAAGGGCTGTCGCAGGGAGATGTCGAGAAAACCACAGGACTGTTGCGGTGTTATATCTCGCGGATTGAGAACGGGCACACCATTCCCTCCCTGGAGACTTTAGAGCGTTTTGCGGGTGCCCTGGATGTTCCCTTGTACAAAATGTTTTACTCCGGTGAGGGTGAACCTCCCACGCCCAATCTGCTTCCGCGCGAGAGCCTGGATGATATGGCGGCGCAACCGGGAAAAGCCGGGGAGGAAGCGCGGTTCATGTTACAGTTCAAGAACTTGTTGGCTAAACTCGGCGATCCCGACCGTGATGTCTTGCTGACCTTGGCAAAGAAACTAGCGACTCGCTGATCGCCATTTCTCACGATCCCCGGGTCACCGCCGGAGGAAACATATCCACTAGCGACGATGAAGCCGCGGGCGGACAGGCTTCCAGTCACCCTATTGGGGAACCAAAATAACGTTTTCGTCGGGCTCTTTCCCCGTGGATTTCTCCGGCACACCACCGGAAAGAGCGCGTAGGTAATTCACCAGGTTCCATCGGCGCACATCGCTCATGCGGCCTGCTTGGGACGGCATGGGGTCCGTCGCGGTGCCGATGATTGCGAAGATTTCTCCGTCGGTCCGATCCTTCAGCGTTTCAGGCTTGATGAAATTCGGCATACCGAGTTTCATTTCGGCCGCCACTTCACCTTTCCCATCACCATTGTCTCCATGGCAAAGAGCGCATTGGGTGCTGAAGATCTTCTTGCCACGGGCTACGGAAACATCGGTGAACTTCACAGGGTTCTTTCGCGCTTTGTCCTCGGCTGAAATTGCCGCCGGGTGAGGCGCCGCCGGCGCGGCGGCGGTAGGGGCGCCGGCAGGAGGAGGCGTCTCCTTCTTTTGTTCTTGGGCCCACAAGCAACTGGTCGCTAAAACCAAGATTAAAAACAGCTTTTTTGAAGGCATGGTATCCCTCGGGCAGCAAAAGTCCTCGCGCCGCGATCAATCCAGTGCGGAGAATGTTGCGGTGCTTTTTAACCACCCCTATCGCCATGCGAGCAATTTTATTACCCACTTTGACTTATGTCAGAGATTGATTGGGACAAAAGGTCTCGTAACTGAAAACTATATGGACACTTTGTTGATTTTATCGGCGAATGCGTGGAGCTAGGTGCGTCTTTTTGCCCAGACCCTCTGGCCCTCACCCTTGCAACCACAAACGTAAGCGAAGCGGGTTGGCTCGAGGCAAACGTGAGGGCATAAAAGTCCATCAACTGTGCCCGGCGACATAGAGGAGCAGCGCCAAGATGAAGGCGGGAACCAATCCCAGAAGCAGATAGGGGAAAACGCTCCCGTTCTGCACGGCCCGTTGTTTGTTCCAGGTTCGGCGCTCGGCGCTGGTGCCCACCGCGACATGGTCCGGGTGCTCCAAATCCCCGGCGAGTTCGCGGGCATGGTGATAGCGGTTCAGGGGATCGCGCTCTATTGCCCGCAGCACGATTTCCTCGAGCGCCAGAGAGAGTTCCGGAGCGATCTTCCGGGGCGAGGGAGGATCGGTGTGGAGTTTGACATTCAGAACAAGCAAGGGGTCAGGCGCGGGGAAGGGAGTTTCGCCCGTCAGCATCTCGTAGAGAATGACCCCCACGGAGTACAGATCGCTGCGAACGTCACCGCGCTTCCCCTTGACTTGTTCGGGTGAAATATACTCGGGCGTTCCTTGAGTTTTGGAGAGCTTGCCGAACGTCAAGCGACGCGCCCCGGCTTTGGAGGCGATTCCGAAATCGATCAGCTTGATGCGGTCGTCGGCGTCAATCATGATGTTTTCCGGCTTCAGGTCCCGGTGCACGATTCCCTGCCCGTGGATGTAGTCGAGCGCATCGCAAATCTGGAGCGCCATGCGAACGGCCCGCTCCGGAGGAAGCTTTCCCTGCTCGCTAAGAACCTGGCGCAGCAAGCGCCCCTCAACCCATTCCAGCACCATATAAAGGCGGCTGCGATTCTCCTCGGCAAAGACCTTAATGACGCCGGGATGATTCAGCGTTGTACCAATCGCTTCCTCTCGCTGAAAGCGGTCGTAGAAGACCGGGTTGCATTCCATCTCAAAGTGCGGAAGCTTGATGGCCACGGTCCGTTCGGTGGTCAAATCAGTGGCGCGGTAAATGGTGGCCATGCCGCTGGTGGCCACCAAGCTGTCAATCCGGTAATGATCCAGTACTTCGCCGGGACGAAGGGGAACTAATAGTGTTGAGGGAGCGCCCATACACAATTATCTTACGGCGCGAGGCATAAGTAATTCATAAGAATCCCCCAAGGATTTTATAAAAAAGTGGGCGGCCCTTCCGCCGGATTGCGGCCCTTCCGGCCATCTCTCGCGGCCTGCCACACTCACATCGAGATGCGCGGGTGGGTATGCCTTCGGAGGTACCAACAGGGTTGGTAACCCATGTGAGGAAACAAGGAGTTCACACAGGTCTGTTTTTGGGGATCGAGAAAGTAAAAGTCTGATTTGCCGCTCTTAAGTCCCACGTCGTAATAAGGCCGCACCGTGACCTTGCCATAAGCGGCGCGCCCTTTCGGGATCGGGATCCGCACCGAGGCGTAGTCCCCCGCATACAAAAGCGCGAGCAAAACCACTATGATCAAGGCAATTCGCTTTACCTGTTTCATGCGCTCATTCCCGCCCTATGGCCTGCCCGGCTCATTAAACCCGCCTTGCGGCCGTGCTCAACCGTAGATGTAAGCTGCCACTCACCACTTTCGGAAGAGGCGATTGTACCCCATTTGCGCCGCCTTGGGCATCACCTGCGATCCCCAGCCCTCACACCTTGAGCCGCCGAAGTTTGGGTCCAATACACCAATTCGCAACTCGGGAGGACACCAAGTCGTGCACACGCGTGAAGTCTCCCACCCTTTCGCGCGTCCAGTTTTCTCTGCCCGCCCATAATTCACAGTGAATGCAGCGGTTATGGGGATGGGTTCCGGCCCCGAATATGGCATCCCCTTTGCAAAGACAAATCTCGAAGTTGACGAAAACCAACGAGGGAGGCTTTGATGAAACGCATCCACATATTCCTTCTGCTTCTCCTTACGACGCTGGCCCTGGGTCTCGCGCGCAACGCCCGCGCCCAACGCTGGGATTGGGACGCGGAAGCGTCGGCAACCCAATTCCGCAGTTTCGACACTTTTCTGAACGAGCACCCTAAGACCGCCAAGAAACTCTGGGAAAAGCCCGAGCGCGTCAATGACCAGGGATTCCTCAATGGCAACAAAGAGTTCAAACAGTGGCTCGAAGACCACCCCGGCGCGGCCAGGGCTTTTCGTGATGACCCCGCGGGTTTTATGGAGCGCGAACGCCATTTCCAGATGTATGGCGCGGACTTTGCTGCCGGCAATGGAAGGCACGGCGAGCTTGCCCGTTTCGATTGGTTCCTGGACGGCCATCCCGACATTCGCCACGACTTGATGAGAAAGCCCGAACTCGTCGACAAACATGAATACCTGGATCGCCACCCCGCCTTGCGAGACTTCTTGGAGCGGCACCCTTCCCTGCGCGATGAACTGCAAGAGCATCCTCGGGAATTCATGGACCGCGAAGCCCGCTACGAACGGCATGTCATGTAACCCCACCTGCTCCTGCCGCGTCCAAGCGCACCTGGGCTGCACACAGCGGGCGCGCTTGGACACCGGGTGCGTGGGCGGCCCGGTTGATCGTGAACGGGGTTGCGCCGGACTTGTACTCTCATCTTGGGGATCGCTCCTGTCGTTCCGCCATGCCTTCGCGCGTCAGGAGCGGTTCCGGTCAGCTCTTCCACCGCTCCAGCAGGGCCGGGACATCGCTTTCCCTTATCTTGCCTTCCTTGGCCATGAAGTCGAGGTCAGATTTTGCTATCGCCCATTCGTTCCTCGAAAAGAGAAAGACCAGCTTGTACTTGGCCCAGTAGGGTCGCGAGTGGGGATCGTTCAGAATATCCTTGAGCGCCTTTGAGTGCGGACGGACTCTTCCTTTCCGTTGATCCCGGCGTGGTGGGCCAGTCCGGCTGCCAAGACGGGATATCCTGTGCAAGGAATCCCCACCCCGGTTCCGGGCTCGAATCCTCAGGAACAAACGCTGAAAGTGGAACTGCCGTGGCCGCCACCTTCGCCTCATGCACCGATCTATGTGTGGCTTCGTGGCGAAACCACGGGGCGGCTTACGGATGTGAAGTACTGAAGGACGCGATGCGGTAAACACCAGGCAAACCGCAAAGCAGGGTTAGCGCGGACCTGCGACTCAGGTCCGCGCCACATTTTTTTGCGGCTCCGCCGCGCTGCCTACTGCCAACTACTTACTGCCGGCTGCTTTCTGCTCCTGCACCCCGCGCTTCTCCATGGGGACAACATCCCGTTGGTCATACCCGGTATAAATCTGGCGGGGCCGGGCGATCTTCTGTTCGGGATCGCTGATCATCTCCTCCCATTGCGCCAGCCAGCCGGTCGTGCGCGGAATGGCGAACAGCACGGTGAACATATCCGGCTGGAAACCCATCGCCTGATAGATGATGCCGGAGTAGAAATCGACATTGGGATAGAGCTTGCGCTTGACGAAGTACTCATCTTCCAGCGCGATGCGCTCGAGCTCCAGGGCGATGGCAAGTTTCGGGTTCTTGCCGGTGATCTCAAAGACCTCATCGGCTGCCTGCTTGATGATGCGGGCGCGCGGGTCATAGTTCTTATAGACGCGGTGGCCGAAACCCATCAGCTTGCCCTTGCCGTTCTTGATGGCTTCGATGTAGGCGGGGACGCGGTCCTTGGAGCCGATTTCGTCAATCATCTTCAGCACTTCCTCATTGGCGCCGCCATGCAGGGGGCCGGAAAGCGCCGCTGCCGCTGCCGCCGTTGATACGAAGGGGTCGGCCTGTGAGCTGCCCACGGAGCGCATGACGTTGGTGCTGCAGTTCTGCTCGTGGTCGGCATGCAGGATAAAGAGGATGTCGAGCGCCCGCGCCAAAACCTTGTTCGCCTGGTATTTGGGCTCAGCCATTCTCCACAGCATATTCATGAAGTTTTCCGTGTAGCTCAGATCATTGTCGGGATAAACGTAGGGATATCCCAAGCCGTGGCGGTAGGTGTAGGCGGCAATGGTGGGGACTTTGCCAATCAGGCGATACATCTGGAGCCGGCGCGTCTCGGCGTCGTGCACGTGGCGGGCCTCGGGATAAATCGTGGCCAGCGCCGCCACCGTGCTGATGAACATGCCCATGGGGTGCGCGTCGTAACGAAAGCCTTCCAGGAAATGCTTGGTCGATTCGTGCAGCATGGTGTGATAAGTGATGTTGGTGATCCACTCTTTCAGTTGCGATGCGGTGGGCAACTCACCTTGCACCAGCAGATAGGCGACCTCGAGAAAGGTGCACTTCTCCGCCAACTGCTCAATCGGGTAGCCCCGGTAACGCAGAATGCCTTTGTCCCCATCAATGTAGGTGATGGAGCTGTGGCATGAGGCGGTGTTCATGAATGCCGGGTCATAAGTCATCAAGCCGAAATCTTCCGGCCCGGTTTTGATCTTGCGCAGGTCCATGGCGCGGATCGTCCCTTTGTGAAACGGAACCTCATACGTTGTGTCGGTACGCTTGTCCAGAATGCTCAGGCCGTCGTTATCCATGCGATATCCTCCCTTTTACGATTGCTTGGCGGCCACTGCTTTGGCTGCCCCCCACTTCACCTGGGCCGCGGCGGCTTCGGGAATGATTATATTGGCGATTGCACGAATTTGCGCCATAGTTTTGTGAATTTTGGGTCGTGCCGGAAAAGGGACATTTTATCCCTGTCCCGGGTTGGCGCCTGCTGGTCCGTGTCATCCATCTGCATGCTTGTCAGGAGCGAAACTTGACATATCTCGTATATCAATGCTTGTGACGATGCAAGTGAGCGTGCGTATGCGTTTCGCCCGTGGCATGAATGTGCCGATGGGCGTGCACGAGGCTGGTTTGTTCCAGCAGGGAAGTCTGGCCCAGGATTTCCGTGGGAGTTCCGGCAGCGGCCAGGCGTCCCGACTGGAAAACAAAGCACTCATCGGCGATGTCCTCCACGATGTCAAGGTCGTGGGAAGTGGTTACCACGGTCTTCGCCCCCCCGCGCAAGCCGACCAGGAAATCGATGATCTGGCTGGCGCTCTTGGGATCCAGCGCCGCCGTGGGTTCGTCGAGCAGCAACACCTCGGGATCAAGCACCAGCACGGAGGCGAGCGTCACGCGCTTCTTCTCTCCCGTCGACAGGTGATGCGGCGAGCGGTCCTTGAGATGAGAAATCTTCATGACGTCCAGCATATCTTCCACCGCCGCGCGGATCTTTTCCTTGGGCCATTGAAGCTGCAAGGGACCAAAGGCCACTTCATCAAACACGCTGGGGGAGAATAGTTGGATGTCGGGGTTCTGAAACACCAGCCCGACGCGGCGACGGAAGGGATAGGCAAACTCGGGATTTTGCAAGCGCTCCTCAGTGAGCGGCTCGCCACAAAAAGTGATTTCACCCTTTTGCGGAAACGCCAGTCCATCCAGGAGCCGTAGCAGCGTGGACTTGCCGGAGCCATTCGCTCCCAGAAGCACCACCCGCTTGCCCGCCGGAACGGCGAGGCTCAAATTGTCAAGCGCCGTCACCTGGTGGTAGCGAAATGTGACTTCGCGAACGGCAAAGATTGGAGCCGGCATAGGATTTTGGATTCTCGATTTTGGATTTTCGATTCGCAATCCTCTATTCTCGATTATTGATTCTCGATTACCGATTCTTGATTCCCGATCACCGATTCCCGATTACTGATTTTCGATTACTGATTCTCGATTACCGATTCTCGATTGCCTATTTTGAATCTTGAATTTTGAATCTTGAATTTCAGCCGATCATCTCCCGTAAAAGAACGCCCCGGCGGCCAGCGCGGCAAAAACCGCCAGCATGATCCAGTCGAGCGCGGCGGTGCAGAAATCATCGAGCATATAAACCTCGCCGCGGAATCCCCGGGCGAGCATGGCGCTGTAAACGTCGCCGCTGAGCTGTAGCGTCTTCGACATCAAAACTCCCACGCTGGCGGCGGCCAGGCGGCGGCTGTCGGACCCTTTCAACTCCCCCACCATGCGGCTGCGGCGCGATTCCAGCATATCCCGAGCGCTATCGAGCAGCAGGAAAATATATCGGTAGGCCATCCCCAGAATTACCACCAGGACCACCGGAACGCGAAGCACGCGCAGGGCCTTCAAGACGTGCGTCCAGGGGGTGGAGAGGATCAGTAACACGGAAAGCGTCGCGGCGGTTTCAACCCGGGTTACGAGGTATCCAGCACTCATCAGTCCTTGCGCCATCAGCGGCCACCCGAGCCCGGGAATTCGCCAGACCACGCGGCCGGGAATTACGAAAGGCGCGGGTAGGGCAATGATGCCGGTGAAGAGGAGCACGGGGATCCAGACCCGCTTGGCCAAGAGCAGCGGAGAGACGCGGGAGGATACGGCGAGCGAGAACGCGATGGCGAATACAGCGCCGATGACCCAAAGTTTCTGCGCCGTCGCCGCGGCAATAATCAGGGCGAGGATGCTGATAACTTTCACGCGAGGGTCAAGGCGTTGCAGCAGACCGCGGGCCTTGACGAGCGCTTCGGCGTCAAGCGCATGCTCCACGGCATTCAAAAAGTTGGCGAGAGTGCGCTCAAAAAATTTCATGGTCTATGCGAGCTGTCAGCTATCAGCTATCAGCTATCAGCCTTCAGCTACTTTCGCTCCACGCGCGCGAGCATGGATTTTGAATCTTGAATCTCGAATCTTGAATCGGCCTCCGCGCATTCACCCCGCACCTGCGTGGCCCTGGACCTAACCCCTAATCCCTAACCCCCAACCCTTCTTTTTCCCCCGACTGGCTAGCGAGCCTACAATCACCGAAACCAGAATGATGATGCCTGAACCAAACATGGCGGAAAGCGCGTAACCCACCGCGGGACGGCGTACAAAAGGTGGTGCGTATTGCGGGAAGGGTGCGGTCCACAGTGCGGAAAGGCGCTCCAAGCCCCGCGGCGGCTGGAGGGGTGGCGCCGTGTGCTGCGAGGCCACGGCCATTTTCTCTCGCGCTTGCTGACTGGAAAAATCCCGCGCGCTCCATTCGCCCCAAGCCGTGCCGGCGGCCAGAATTCCCAGTGGGGTCAGCACCATCAGCAGGGCGAGGCCAATCCAAAGCGGGCGTACGGTCCGCCACGTGCCTTGGCTGTCGGCGCCGGCAATATTCTCGGCGTCCAAATCGCCGGGCGCCGTAAGCTTCAGAAGCGTCGGGTTGGTTCGCTGGAAATAAGCCACCACTCCGGCGGAGAGGACTAGTTCCGCGAGGCCGGCAAACGTCAAGTGACCGATCATCATGGCGGGAATGGCGATGCTTAAAGGGTAGGGAGCGTAGAGCGGAGCGCCGCTGGCGTCTTTGAAGAAGAGAGGCTGAATGCCGAATTCCACCGCGGCGCAAAACGCCGAGGCATTGATGGCCGTGTAACCTGCCAGGGCGGCGGCCACCACTCTTCGCGAAGAGGTGAGCGCCGCGCGTCCGGCCGCGAGGCGGTAAATCGCATAAGCAACCAGAGAGCCCACAATCGCCATATTGAAGCAGTTGGCGCCAAGAGTCGTAATGCCTCCGTCTCCGAAAAAGACGGCCTGAATCGCCAGGGCAATGGAAATGGCAAGAATCGAGGCCCACGGCCCAAGAATGATTGTGGCGATCGCCACGCCCACAGCGTGTCCCGTGGTGCCGCCGGGCAGAGGCAGGTTGAACATCATGATGACAAAGGAAAGCGCCGCCATAACCGACAGCAAAGGCACCAGGCGCGTTGTCAGTGCCTTTTTCACGCGTTGCAAGGCGACATACCAGAAGGGCGCGGCGCCTCCATAGAGAACCGCGCAAGTCGACGGGCTGAGATAACCATCAGGAATGTGCATGGTGGCTTTCTGAAAGTGCGCGCCGGTCGACGGAGAATCTGCGGCCGCCTGGGTTGTTGCCGGCGCCTTGCGCAAATTCCCATTGTAGCTGAATCGCTGGGGGAAAAGCTCAAGCACGCGCATATTCAGTGGGGTTGTTTGCTATTACTCATAGGGCACCACGTGTAAACATTCTCCCACAGCATAAGCAGCCAATAGGACCACCGCCGAAATCAGAGAAGCCCAAAAGGCAAGCGCGAGGCGGCTTTGAGGAAAGGATTGATGGTGAAGTCTGGGCACATTACCCCCGTAACCGAAAGTGCGTAGGTCGCTTTGGTTCGTCCCGGAAGATTTCGTCTTTAACTCACGGGTCATACGCCCCATCAGATAGAAGGCGAGGACCTGTATTAGCATCGCAAGGGGGAAGGCATAGAAATGTAGTTTCAATAGCATAATGGAGTGATTCTAACGCTTCGAATTGTCATTGCAACGACGAAAGACGATGAAGAGGCGGCCATGCACGCAAGCGTTCTTCTTGTGCCGACAAGCGCGGACCGTGCGAGAATATACGGTTCGACAAATCCTAGGGGAGTTGGAATCATGCCAAAAACTATTTTGATTAGTGGAAGTCCCAAGCCCGATGGCAACACCATGCAGCTCATGAATGAGTGCGCCAAGGTTATCGCGGAGCAAGGCGTGGAGGCGGAAGTGATTTCCTTTGCCGGGCGGAGCATTGGATCCTGCACCGCGTGCGGGAAATGTTCGGAAACCGGCGTATGCGACATTCATGATGATCTGAACGAAATCATCAACAGAATTCGGGGCGCGCAAGGTCTTATCGTGGGCACTCCTGTCTATTTCGGCACGGCGCGTGGCGATGTGATGTCCGCACTCCAACGTATCGGATACGTTTCCATGCATTCCAATAAATTCCTGGCGGGAATGGTGGGAGGACCCATTGCCGTGGCGCGCCGCGGCGGGCAGACGTCCACTCTCCAGGAAATGCTCATGTTCTTTCTTATTAACGATATGATTGTGCCGGGATCAAGTTACTGGAACATGGTGTTTGGCCGTCTTCCCGGTGAGGTGTGGAAAGATCAGGAGGGAATTGGCACTATCCGGCACTTTGCCGCCAACGTGGCGAAACTCGTCAAGAAACTTAATCCGGAGACGGCGGATTCCCCAGCCGGGAACTGAGGAAGTCTTGAAGGAGCATGAGCTATGGGCGCCGCGTTGATTGAGAAGAAAGAATTCCCCATGTTGATCGGCGGCGAGTGGGTGCGCACGACGTCGCCGCGCACCATCACTCTGCCTTACGATGGCACGCCGGTGGGAGAGGTTTACGATGCCGACGCCGCGACGGTCGACCGCGCCGTGGCAGCGGCCCACGCGGGTGCGGTGGTGGCGGCAAAGCTGACGCAGTACGAGCGCGCCGAGTTGCTCGACCACATGCGGCGATTGCTGGAGCGCGACGCGGGGGAGTTTGCCCTGCTGATTTCCTGTGAATGTGGGAAGCCCGTCCGCGAGGCGCGCTCAGAAGTTGAGCGCTCCGTGCAAACGCTGATTGCTTCCACTGACGCGGCCCGCCATCTGCGCGGAGAAGTAGTTCCCATGGAGGCCGCGCCCATCGGCAAGGGGCGCTGGGCCATGACGGTGCGTGAGCCGCTGGGCGTTATCGGCGCCATCACACCTTTCAATTTTCCCTTGAACCTCGCACTGCACAAAATCGGCCCGGCTTTGGCGGCGGGCAACAGCGTGGTGCACAAGCCTGCCGGAAACACTCCCCTCAGCGCGCTGCGCTTGGCGCGATTGATTCAGGAGACAGGCGCACCGCCCGGCGCATACAACGTGGTGACGGGGCCGGGCGGGAAACTGGGGCCGCAATTGATCAACGACTCGCGCGTGGCCATGATCACCTTTACCGGCAGCGTCCCGGTGGGGGAACAAATCCGGGCCCAGATGGGCCTGCGCCGCGCCACGCTGGAATTGGGCTCGAACTCCTCCGTGATTCTCGAAGCGGATTGCGACCTCGACGTGCTGATTCCGCGCTGCGTCTTTGGGAGCTTTGCGCACTCCGGCCAGGTTTGCATTTCCGTGCAAAACATTTACGTACACGAATCAATCCAGAAGGAATTTATCGAGCGCTTTGCCGCCGCCACGCGGAAGCTCAAGATCGGCCACCCACTCGACGAAAGCACGGAGGTTTCTTCTCTGATTACTGTGGGCGAGGCGGAGCGCGTGGAGAAATGGATCGAGCGCGCCTGCTCCAGTGGGGCGCGCCTTATCGCTGGAGGCAAGCGCCAAAACGCCACCATCGAACCGGCCATTCTCACCGATGTTGCTTCTGACATGGAGATATGTTGCAAGGAAGTTTTCGGACCGGTGGTGGCAGTTCATCGCTATGGGAAGCTCGATGAGGCTGTCGCTGCCGTGAACGCCGGCGAATACGGATTGCAAGCCGGGATGTGCACGCGGGACATCGGCAAGGCGTTTGCGGCCGCTCGCCAGTTGCGCGTGGGAGGCGTGATCATCAACGACGTTCCTGCCTACCGCGCCGACCACATGCCTTATGGGGGCGTCAAAAAAAGCGGGACTGGACGTGAAGGCCCAGAGTTCGCCGTGGAAGAAATGACGGATTTGAAACTGATCTGTTGGCGCGGGTAGGCGGCGGAATGAAGCAGGGGTGTTTCTTCAAGGCTCAGCGCCTTTCGCCCGGCCAAGTCTTGAGGATATTCGCTGCTGTGGTAGACTTGCGAAGTGATTAATGGTGCCCGCTGTCTGGTTCCGGGATGATTTGATGATCACGCAAACTCCTATTGCTCTGGTGACCGGCGCGTCGCGAGGAATCGGACGCGGCATTGCTCTTGCCTTGGCCCGCGCCGGTTACAGCGTGGCGATCAATTATGTTTCGAACCACAATGCCGCAGCGGAGTGCCAACGCGCGTGCCAAGCGGCAGCCCCGGCGGATTCCGGCGCCTCGTTTGTTCTATTTCCAGGGGATATTGCCGCGGCGAGCGATCGCGAGCAGTTGCTGAAGGCGGTGATCGACCGCTTTGGCTGGATTGACCTTTTGGTGAACAACGCAGGCGTGGCTCCATCCGAGCGCAAAGACCTGCTGGAAGCTACGGAGCAGAGCTTTGACCGCCTGATCAGCATCAACCTGCGAGGCCCCTTTTTCCTGACGCAAGCGCTGGCGAAGTTCTGGCTCGCCGGATTGGAGGAACATGGGGCACGCCCGCGGCCCAAGATCATCACCATCTCCTCGATTTCAGCCTATGCGGCGAGCATCAATCGTGGCGACTATTGCCTAAGCAAGGCGGGACTCTCCATGATGACGCAACTCTTCGCCGTGCGGCTGGCGGGGGAGGGAATCGGCGTTTACGAAATTCGCCCCGGGATCGTGGCGACGGACATGACCACCCCCGTCAAGGAAGAATACGACCGCCTGATCGCCGAGGGCCTGACGCCCATGGCGCGATGGGGAACGCCGGAGGATGTCGGCCGCGCCGTCGTGGCCATCGCCCAGAATCAATTCCCGTTCTCGACGGGCGAGGTCTTCAACGTGGATGGCGGATTCCACATTCGGCGGCTGTGAGGATGGGATAGGTTACAGGGAACAGGTTACAGGGAATAGCTGTAACCTGTACCCTGTTCCCTGTTCCCTTTAACCCAGCTTTCTATGATTCGCCTTGACCCCGATTTGACGCCGCAGACGCTGCTTCCCCGGATTGAGCGCCTCTTCGATCTTTCCGCGGCAAAGATCCGTGAGGTTGCCGCTGCCTTCGAGGCCTCGCAAGCTCCGCCGGTTTTCACCGTGCAGGGGGCGTACGTCGGGCGTGACTGGACGGAGTGGACGGAGGGCTTCCATTACGGTTCAGCGCTCCTGCAATACGACGCCACGGGTGAGGCGTGGTTCCTGGACTGGGCCAAAAACAAGACGGTGGAACGCATGGCGGCGCACGTTACGCACACGGGCGTGCACGATCACGGGTTCAACAACGTCAGCACTTACGGCAACCTGCTGCGATTGGCCACCGAAGGCAGGTTTGAAGCGAGCGAGTTTGAGAAGCGATTCTACGCGCTGGCGCTCAAGGTGAGCGGCGCCGTGCAGGCCGCGCGCTGGTCGCGGACGCGCGACGGCCGCGGCTATATCTACTCATTCAACGGGGCACATTCGCTTTTCGCCGACACCCTACGTTCCTTACGATCGTTGGCCCTTGCCCACCGGTTGGGGCACGCGCTGAGGGGTGAGAATGGCCGGCGCATTTCGCTTCTCGACCGTCTGGTGCAGCACGCGGAGGTGACGGCGGAGTTCTCCGTCTATTACGGAGAAGGGCGTGACGCCTACGATGTGCGCGGGCGCGTGGCCCAGGAATCGATTTTCAACGCCGCCGATGGCGCTTACCGCTGCCCGTCCACCCAGCAAGGGTACTCGCCTTTCACCACGTGGACGCGCGCGCTGGCTTGGATCATGTGCGGATACGCGGAGCAATTGGAATTCCTTGAGACTCTGCCCGATGCTGAATTGGAACCGCTGGGGGGGCGCGGCAAGATCGAAAGCATGATGCGGCGGGCGGCGCAAGCGACGTGCGATTACTACCTCGAACAAGCTGCCACGGACGGTGTCCCCTACTGGGATACCGGCGCGCCCAACCTTGCCAAGCTTGGTGACTGGCCGAAGCAGCCGAGCGACCCGTACAATTCTCACGAGCCCGTGGATAGCTCCGCGGCAGCGATTGCCGCGCAAGGGCTTTGGAGATTCGGGACCTATCTGAATCGCCGGCGGGAACAATCCGGCCGCGGCGAGGAATATCAGCAGGCCGCACTCACCATCGCCAAAACGCTGTTTGACACGCCCTACCTTTCCACTGATCCTCACCACCAGGGATTGATTCTCCACTCGGTCTACCATCGCCCAAGAGGTTGGGACTACATCCCACCCGGACGGCATGTGCCCTTTGGTGAATCCTCCATGTGGGGCGACTATCACGCCCGCGAGCTGGCGTTGCTGATTCAGCGCTCGGCGAAGAACGCACCCTACCTCACGTTTTTCCATGTGCAAGAGAGCAGTTAGAGGGGATGTCTGCCCTGAAGACGGGCCAACGCACTTCTGCGGTGTGCCCGCCGTACCAGTAAAACGACGCTCACGGGCGAAGATTTCTCATCCGCTCACCCCGAGGGATTTGATTTTGGAAATCACCCTCTCGAACACACCGCCCCGCCACGCGCGCCATCGTCAACCTGCCGCCGGGGCGTCTTCGGCGCGCAAGGGACTTGACCCGGCCCGATCCAATAGTTCCCGCACCTGGGTCAAGAGATCGGACAAGGTGAAGGGTTTTTGAATGTAGGCGCTGAGGGTGCTCCAATGGCGCATGATCTGATCGGTGTAGCCGGACATGAAAAGCACAGGAACGCCAGGGAACTCGGCGTTGAATTTCTCCGCCAAATCTATCCCGCCCATCATCGGCATGATGATATCCGTCAGCAGCATATGAATCGGCCCCGGATGGGTTCGGGCCAGGGAGAGCGCTTCCCGGCCGTTGCTCGCTTCCAGGATGAGATAGCCGTAGCGCTCCAGTATCTCCCGCGTATATTTCCGCACTCCCGCCTCATCTTCCGCCAGAAGAATGGTTTCCCCGCGTGAGGAGATTCGTTCGATGTTAGCCGCTGTGCCCGGCGAGGTTTCCAGGCCGAAAAAGGGGAGGAACAATTTGAACGTTGTCCCCTGGCCAGGTTCGCTGGAGACCCAAACGGATCCGCCACTCTGATTGACGACAATTCCGTAGACCGTCGACAAGCCCAGGCCCGTGCCTTTCCCCTGTTCCTTGGTTGTGAAGAAGGGTTCAAAGAGGTGGGCCTTCACCTCCGCCGACATCCCCATACCGGTGTCCGTCACCGTCAGCACGACGTACTGGCCGGGGTTGACGTAGAGGTGGGTTCGCGCAAACTGATCGTCCACCACCATGCTGGAGGTTTCGATGGTCAGTTTGCCGCCGGCCGGCATGGCATCCTTGGCGTTCACGGCGAGGTTCATGAGGACTTGCCCGATCTGTCCGGGGTCGGCGCGAAAAGACCCGGCTTGCGGGTCGAGCGACAGGACCAGCTCAATGTTTTCACCCAGCAGCCGCCGCAGCATGTTTTCATAGTCTTTGACGAACTCGTTGGCCGCAATGGTCCTGGGCTCGGCGACTTGCCGACGGCTGAACGACACCAACTGGCGGGTTAGAGCTGCTGCCTGCATGGCGGCTTTGGAGAGTTCTTCAATGGAGTCCCGCAGGGCATCTTGCGGCCCCAATTCCGCCAGGACCAAATGGGCATAGCCGTTGATGATAGTCAGCAGGTTATTGAAATCATGCGCGATGCTGCCCGCCAGCCGGCCGATGCTCTCGAGCTTCTGTGACTGCAGAAGCTGCTCCTCCAGCCGCTTCCGCTCCGTGACATTCAGAATCACACCCACACAGCGAATGGGCTCGGATTGGGAATCGAAAAACACCCGCCCCCGGCTGGAAAGCCAGCGCTCCTGGCCATCTTCCAGGCCGATGGCGCGATAATCGTCAGCAAAGTCCCCGCCATTCTCGCAATGCAAGGCAGCCTGCAAAGTCTGCGTTACGCGGTCGCGGTCGGCTGGGTGGAGAGCGCGCAGGAAGGTGTCGTAGGTGACTTCCGCATCCGACAACAGCCCAAAGTGCTGCCGGGCAAACTTTGACCAGATGAGCTTGCCCGTCTGGGGATAGAAATCAAACGTGCCGAGTTGGGTGGCATTCACCGCCAGGGCCAGGCGTTCCTCGCTCCCCCGCAGGTCTTCCTGGGCTTGCCGGGCCTCCCGCCGCGCCGCAGCTTCCGCCAATTCCCGCTCCACCGCCGGCGCCAGCCGGGTGAGGTTGTTCTTGGTGAGGTAATCGTGCGCGCCGGACTTCATCATCTCGACCGCAATGTCCTCACCCATCTTGCCGGACACGACGATGCAGGGAATGTCGTGGCCGAACTCCTGGAGAATGCGGAGAGCGCCCGGCGCGTCAAAGCCCGGCATATGGTAGTCGGCAATGATCACGTCCCAGTTGGGGTCCTCCAGCGCCTGGCGCAGGCCGATCGCGTCATCGACGCGCTGGGAGAACACTTCAAAGCCGGCTTGCATCAGCAGGCGGAGGATTATGTCGGCGTCGCTCTCCGAATCTTCGATTTGCAAAAGTCGCAAGGGTTTGCTCATGTTGCCTCAATTCACCTTTAAGAACATCGTAATTATCGCATGGCGCGGCGCTCGATCCAGTCTGAATTTCTCCACCCGGGTGGGAAGAGAGGACCTGCAACTATCAAACTGCAAATTAGAGTGACCAGACCCCCTCACCCCCGACCCCTCGGTCGCCGCGGCGACCGAGGGGTCGGGGGTGAGGGGGTCCATCCGTCACCGTATATCGACTGACTGCTCGCACTTTCGTCATAATTCGTTTTCGATAATATTCCCGCATTGAACGTACAAGAAAAGGATTTTTTCTTCAATTTCTCTCTGCCTTCATTTTACCTTGGGGGGCTCCTCATTCAGTACCAGCCAATACAATCTCAATTGGACCGCTGATTGGACAAAACGCTCAAAGTCGACCGGTTTGGTGATGTAGCTGTTGACCCCCAGGTCGTATCCGGCGGCCATATCCTGTTCCTCCCGGGAAGAGGTGAGGATGACCACCGGCATGCGGCGAGTGACCGCTTCGGCGCGAATTCTCCGCAGCACATCCAGGCCTGACACCTTCGGCAATTTCAAATCCAGCAGGGTGAGGGTGGGCACGTCAGTGGTGTCGCGGCCCTTGTAAGCGCCCATACCGAAGAGGTAATCCAGAGCTTCCTGGCCGTCGTTGGCGACAATCAATTGGTTGGCGATGCGCCCTTTCGCCAGGGCGCGCTGGGTGAGCTCGATATCACTGGGGTCATCTTCAATCAGAAGAATTCTCTTGCTCATCATGATTTGTTCTCCCCGAGGGTGAAATACAGCGTAGCCCCCGCGCCCACCTGCGCCTCAGCCCAAATACGGCCGCCATGCCGGTGAATCACCCGTTGCACGGTGGCCAAGCCAATGCCCATGCCGGGAAACTCGCTGGTTTTGTGCAGGCGCTGGAAGGGCGCGAAAAGCATTCCCGCATACTCCATATCGAAGCCCACGCCGTTATCGCGAACGAAAAAGGCGGTGTTACCGTCGCACTCCGTCTGGCCGAACTCCACTCGCGCCGGGGTGCGCGGGCCGGTGAACTTCACGGCATTATCGAGCAGGTTGGTGAGCGCGACCTCCAGAAGCGGGGCGTCTCCCCGGCACTTTAGGTTCGGGGCGACAACGAATTCAATGGGGCGGCCGGGGTTCGCCTCCTTCAGGCGGGCGGCAATGGCCTCGGCGAGCGAGGTGAGGTCAACGGTACCGTGAACCAACTCCGCCCGGCTGACGCGCGACAGGTGCAGAAGGTCGTCAATCAGCCTTCCCATGCGCTGCGCTTCGGAGCGTACGCGGAGGAGGTACTTGTTTCCTTGCGCGTCGAGACGCTGGCCATAATCTTCCAGCAGCGCCAGGCTCCACCCGTCGATGCCGCGCAGGGGAGCGCGCAAGTCGTGGGAAACGGAGTGCGTAAATGCTTCCAACTCTTGGTTGGCCGCTTCCAGTTCCGCCGTGCGCGAGCGCACGCGCTCCTCGAGTTCGAGGTTGAGCCGCCGAATACTCTCTTCCGCCAGTTTGCGCTCGTTGACATCCATAAAGGACACGGCGAACTGATTCGGGCGGGGCGAGTAGGCGCTTCCGGCAAAGTACCGTCCCAGGGTGGGCGAATAGTCTTCAAACGCCACCGGCTCATCCGTCGCCGCCACCCGGTCGAAGAGTTGGGAACAGTATTTCCCCAGGGCAGGATACATCTCGTGCGCGCATCGCCCCAGGACTTGACTGCGGCTCACGCCCATAATGCGCTCGCAAGCCGGGTTGATATCCAAACAGCGATAGCCGCTGGAGTTCCCTTGCGCATAGAATACCGTCTCGAACAGCGCCAGAGCGCTTTCCGAACGCTCGAACAGTTGGCGGAAGCGTAGTTCGCTCTCTTTCAGGGCCTCCTCCGCCCGCTTGGCCTCGGTGATGTCTTGTATGGTGCCGATCACCTTGACCGGGCGCGATTGGCTATCCAGCACCACGTCCCCATTTGCTGACACCCACCTTTCCGCCCCGTCGCAGCGGCGGACAATGCAGAAGATACTTTCAGAGCGCTGCTTCTCCGCGATGGCGTGCTGGAGAAGGGCGCCCATTCTCTCTCTTTCGTCGGGATGAACAAGCGCCAGCCAGCCGTTGATGTCCTTGGGGTACTCGGCTCCAACCCCGAAGATCTCGTCCGTGGTGGCGGAGGTACTGAAGCGCCCGGAGGCAATGTCAAACTCATAGGACCCGATTCTTCCGACACGTTGGGATTCCCGGAGCAAAAACTCGCTACGCTTCAGGGCTTCCTCTGCCCGCTTGGCCTCGGTGATGTCTCGAATGGTGCCGATCATCTTAACGGGGCGCGATTGGCTATCCAGCACCAGTTCCCCATTTCCTGACACCCATCTTTCCGCGCCGTCGATAGGGCGCACAATGCGATAGTCCCGTTCAAAGCGTTTCTTCTCCGCGATGACCTGCCGGAGATAAGCGCCTATTTCTTCCCTTTGGTCGGGGTGCACAAACGCCAGCCAGCCGGCAGCGTCCTTGCGGTAATCCCTTCCAATCCCGAAAATATCATCCATGACGACGGAGCAAGACACGTCCCCGGAGGCGAGGTCAAGCTCGTACGACCCGATTTTCCCGATGCGCTGGGATTCCCGGAGCAAATACTCGCTTTGCTTCAGGGCTTCCTCCGCCTGCCTGAGTTCGGTGACGTCCCTGTTGATGCCCCATATCCTCACCAGCATTCCGTCCTGGATAATTGGGATCTCCGCCCTGAGAAAGTGCCTGAAATTGCCGGTTTTGTCGCGACTCCGAAACTCGACGGTCCGGTTCCGCAATCCGCCTCGGGTGGCTGATCGATACGACTCCAACCTTTCCTGATCGGAAGGGGAAATCAGATCTCGAAGGGGTACTCCCACCACCTCTTCCAGGGTGGAGAAGCCAAGGTTGCGTGCATGGGCCAGATTGCACTCGGCCATGTATGCATTTTGCGCGAATCTCTCCCAAATCTCTTCCTCCGGCAGGTCGATGGGAACCGGCCGTTCCAGTTCCACGCGCCACACGCCTTCATTGGTGTGCGAGATGAAGTCCTTGTACCGCTGGTCGCTCTCACGCAGCGCCTCCTCCGCCCGCTTGCGCTTCGTGATATCGGATTTAATGGCGATGTAGTTGGTGATTTCGCCATGGGCGTCGCGCACCGGGGCAATGGTGGCTTCCTCCATGTAGAGCGTGCCGTCCTTGCGCCGGTTGGTGAACTCCCCGCGCCAGATCTTCCCGGCGGTGAGGTTCGCCCACAGGTCTTGGTAGAACTTGGTGTCGTGCCGGCCGGACTTGAGGACCCGCGGGTTCCGGCCGAGGGCCTCACCGCGGGTATAACCGGTGGTGCGTGTGAAAGCGGGATTGACGTATTGAATGGTCGCGTCGCGATCCGTGATGACCACGGTTTCCGCGGCTTGCTCGATGGCGGTAGCCAAAAGCAGATTCTGGGCCTCCGCCTGCTTGCGCTCGGTGATGTCCTGCACCGTGCCCCGAAGGTGCGTGATATGGCCATTCGCGTTGCGCAGCGGCTCCCCACGGGCAATCAACCATCTCTTGGAGCCGTCGGGGCGGACCATCTCCAGGTCGAGATCGTAAAGAGTCCCGGTGGCGAGGGCGTTCTCCACTGCCGATTTCAGCCTCTCCCAACTCTCCCGGGAATAGAGCTGGGGCTGGTCCTGGAAGCTGGGCGCTGGCAGTTTCGGATCTCGGCCCGCGATGCGATAGAGGTTTTCATCCCAGGTGACGGTGTCAGTCTCGACGGTCCACTCCCAGACGCCCATCTGAGCGGCCAGCAATGCTTCTCTCAGCTGGGTTTCACTCTGCCGCAAGGCCTCCTCCGCCCGCTTGCGCTCGGCCCTTGTGCGCAAGGCTTGGATGCCGTACGCAAGGTCATCGCTCAATTGCGTGAGAAGCTGCACCTCCGCGGAATCAAAAGCATCCGCCTCGTCCGCGTAAACCGTCAGGGCACCCAGAACCTGGTCATCCAAGATGATCGGTAGGGCAACGTTGGATAAATAGCCCCGCTTAAGCGCGTCTTCCCGCCACGGAGAGAATCCAGGTCCGGTCTGAATGTTTCGAGTTACCACTGGCCTTCTTGTGCGCATCGCTGTTCCCGTGGGCCCCTGCCCGCGTTCTGTGTCTCCCCAGGTGATGTTCGCGGCTTGGAGATACCCCTCCTCGAACCCGGCATGCGCCACTGGGCTTACCGACTTGCCTTCATCGTGTTCAACATAGCCCACCCAGGCCATGCGGTAGCCGCCCACCTGCACCATGGTTCCGCAAATATCATCCAACAAATGAGATTCTTCCGTGGCCCGCACCAACACCTGATCGCACTCGCTGATCGTTTGCATGGCGCGGTTCACCCGCCGCAACTCCTCCTCCGCCCGCTTGCGCTCGGTGATATCGTGATTGGCTTCCAAAACCGTTTTGTTGCCCGCCGCGTCCACCGCCACTTTCCACCGAGCCTCGACGATGATTTTTCGCCCATCCTTGGTGGTTTGGGTCAATTCCCCTTTCCATTCGCCATCACGTTCCAGCATGGCGTCAATCGGGGCCATGCCCAAAGGATGATAGGATTGCAGAAGCTCGTGGCTGGAGCGGCCCACCGCCTCCGGGCGGGTGTAGCCATAAAGGATTTCGGCGCCGCGGCTCCAGAAGTCAATGGGCCCCCCCCGCCGGTAGGTTAACAGGGAGTCGTGGGCCTGTTCCAGCAGGTCGGCGTGACGCCGCAGGGCCTGGGTGATTTCCTCACGCCGAACCGTTTCCCGTTCAATGATCGCGCTGGCGAAGACCAGGAGAAGGACCAACGCCCCGCTGCCTAATCCCAGAATCCAACGCCCACGGGTGGCTTGGAGCTTCGCTTCGGCCGTGCGCTCAGCCAACAAACGGTGCTCCTCGCCTATGACCTCATCCAGCGTGGAGCGCAGTTCCTCCATGTCCAGCTCTCCTTCGCCGGAGCGAACGAGGGTCAGCGCCGCCTCGACTTCCGAAGCCTTACGCAGCTCCACGGCGCGCTTGAGCACTGCCAGTCTCTCGCCCGTAAGCCGATTGATCGCAATCCAACGCGCTTGCTGCCGGAGGTTGTCGGAGGTCAGATGCTTCAGTTCATTCAGGCCGCGGGGAAGGGCCGCGATCGCCGAGTTGTAAGGCGCCAGGTAGGCCTCATCACCGGTAAGTAAGTAACCGCGCTCTCCTCTTTCCGCGTCCTTCAGTGTGGACAGCAGAGACTCAGCCGAATTCATGACCTGGTAAGTGTGGACCACCCACCCTTCCGCTTCTTGCGTGCGTCGAAAGTCGCGCTGGAGGAGTAGAACCATCCCTACCAGCACCACCGCCGCGCCGGCTAGAACCGCCGTTTGGCGGACGACGCGCAACTTGATGCTTCTCCCCCCGGCGGCTCCGGAAGCCGGCAAACGGCTTGCGCTTTCACCCAGGAAACTGATGCCGGCTCCCACGGCGAAATAGGCTGCCAGGTTGAGGGTGTCAACGCGGTTGGCAATGGCGAAGGAGAAGCGGGGTTCGATGATGAAGTACCAGGCGGAAACTCCTCCCATCACCGTGGCCAGCAACCCTGGTCCCCGGCCCCAAAGGTGCCTAACGAGCGCAACCGCCAGGAGGAAGAATAGGTAGGGCGCCCGGTTAGCCAGCACCGGATCAAGAACCAAGCGTATGGCTAAAATGCACACTACGGCCAGGACGCTCAAGGCGTATCGCTCGATGGCGGGAAGCGCTGCTAGGAGTTTCTGCCGGCGTAGCATCGGCATTATCCACATATCCACGGGGTATCTCCCCTGTGGAAGTGGCGGTCAAATTGACTCAGACATCTTACCGGGAATCGCGTGGGTCCGGAGTGCAGGGAGAGTGCGAAACGTCAGTTTTCACCATCGGCGAACCAAGCGAGTCTCCAGCGCGCCCCTTGCCGCGACTGTGGAGGGACATCAGAGGAGTGAAACTTCGCAGGGCATTTGATGGATTCTGCCACGCCTCCCGTAACGTTCCAATAACACTCCTGGGCCACGAAGGTTCCGGATAAGATCGTGTGATGAAGCCATATATGAGGTATCTAAGGGAGTGAATACAGTAACTTGCGGACAGCCAACCTTTACCAAATAATAAATTTGCACCTTGCAGGTCCCCGCGCCCTGTAAATAAATCGCAATCATTATTTTCCTGCCAAACAGCAGGTTTCGCACGTTTATGGCCAGAGCCCCAACGGGATGAGGGCGCGCATAGTGTAAATAAATGAGCCTTATGGGGACGAAGACGCGCCGATTCAGCATCTTAGATGGGGTAAATGGCTCAGAACATCGAATTGTGAGAGGGAGAATTTGCACAATGAGCGGCCCCGGCTGGTGCCAACTTGCTTTTCTAGGGGCTGGCTTGCCCTTCCCATACGAGACAGGTTACGGGTTCGAGTCTTTGATGGGGATCAAGTCGAGTTGCACCGTATTGCGCGCGCCTTCGGTGATGTGGACGGATTCCCCGAGGCTCTCGTAAGGTGCGAGGACTTCTGGAATCGTGTAGGCGCCGTGTTCGATCTTTTCCCAGGCAAACACTTTGTAATCGCCGGGAGGAATTCCTTGCAGAATGAAGTGGCCATTCTGGTCCGTGGTGGTGGACTTGAACAGCCGTCCTTCGCCGCGATGGGGCGGGGCAGGCACCAGCACGACGGTGGCTCCTTGGAACGGCTGCTGATCTTTGGAAATCGTACCGTCAACGCTTGCTCCGTTGGGGCTGACCACGATATCCAGCAAGCCCGGAGCTTGCTTGGTGTCCACCGTAACGCCCGCATTGAGTACATCCACCCCATCCAGGCGCGCGGACTTGACAAAGTAATTCTCCGGCAGGTTAGCAACATTGATCTCGTAATCGCCGTCATAGGCGTTCTTGAGCAGGAAATCCCCATCCGGTTTGACGGTGTCATAGGGGAGTGGGCCAAGAATGGGAGGCGCGCCTTTGGGAAGCATGCTGACTGAGAAAGACCCGCGATTGGGGTCAAGTGACCCCTCGATGTGCAAGTGGCCTTTGATTTCAGCCCCCGGCGTGACGGTCAGCGTGACGCCGTCGATGTTGGTATCAGTCACTTCCAGAGCTTGTCGGCCGAGGCACGGCTTCCCTTCATTAAAGACCATGGCGGAAAGGTAGTACGAGCCCGGAGAGACGTTGTGGAATTCAATGGCGCCTTGAGAGTTGGGGTCATAGGGCAGAAACTGCGGATTTGCAGAAGCGCTGGCGCTTTGGAGGGCGAGCATCATTCCTTGGGTGGGTGCTCCGCACCCGGCGGTGAAGACGTGCCCCTTGATCGTGAGGGCGCGGACGGGTTGCAAGCTCAAATCGACACCGGAGAATTCATCTCCCCCACGGACCGCAATGGGCGCGGCGCGGCCGACATCGGAAACTCCCGGATAATATATCGGCGCATAACCCTGATTGGTTCTGGGATTATCAAACTGGTTGGTCTGAAGTGTGGCCCGAACGAGGTACTGCCCGGGAGACAGTCCAAAGATCCGAAACTCTCCGCGATCGTCGCTTTGCCCCGACCGGCTATCCCTAAGCTGCCTCTGCCCATCGGCGTAAACATAGGACATCGCGGTAACCTGCGCACCTGAAACAGCTTCACCATCCTCGTCGTACACATGGCCGGATATGGCTGCGGCAGGAATGAGCTGAAAAGTAATGTCGGAGACCTTCTGGCCTGAGGAGAGAGTCAGAATTTCGTCGGGCCCGTCCGGAGCGCGCTGGCCGTATTGTTGAATCACAAAGCCATTGTGCCGCGCCAACAAGTGATAGCGGCCCGGGTCAAGGCCCTTCAGCTCGAATCGCCCCATGGCGTCGGTCACGGCGAAGTTCGCCTGGGAATGACCGCTCGTTGCTGACCTCGCCTCCACGCTGGCCTTGCGCAAAGGTTCGCCCGTGCCTGCCTTAACCACCACACCTTGAATGGTGCACAAGTCGGCAGGGTTCGGCGTTGGGGTTTGCTGTGCCGGAGCGGCAAAGAGAAACAGTAAGGAAAGCAGGAATGTGGACATGGCCATGTCCTTCATGCACCAGCCCTTTATAACACTCGAGCGAAAGCACAGAGTATAACGCCGAGGCGCTATGGCGCGGAGTTAAGCTGTTTGGTTTTCAAACCTCCGCGCCTCTGCGTCTCTGCGGTGAGAAGGTACTCAGGCGGCTTTCTTTTGCGCATACCGTGCGGCCATTTCTGAAAGTGGCAGGGGCGCGTAGTCGCCGGCATGGCCGGCCTGGCCGAATTGGGTCATGCGCTGCGCCACAACCTTCTTCATGGCCTCGCGGGCGGGCTTCAAGTAGCTGCGCGGATCGAACTCCTCGGGCTTCTCGAAGAAGACTTTGCGGATGGCGCCGGTAATGGCCAGTCGATTGTCGGTGTCCACGTTGACTTTCCGCACGCCGTTCTTGATGCCGAGTTGAATTTCTTCCACCGGCACTCCCCACGTGGGCTTCAACTTGCCGCCGTACTGGTTGATGATGTCCTGAAGCTCCTTGGGCACGCTGGACGATCCGTGCATGACCAGGTGCGTCGTCGGCAGGAGATTGTGGATCTCAATCAGTCGGTCCATCTTCAGCGTTGCGCCGGTGGGCTTGGAGGTGAACTTGTAAGCGCCGTGGCTGGTGCCGATGGCGATGGCCAGAGCGTCCAGGCCGGTGAGCTTTACGAACTCTGCCGCTTGCGCAGGATCGGTAAGGTGGCTCAGGCCGTCGAGCCCGGCGCCATGGCCGTCTTCGATTCCGCCCAGACATCCGATCTCGCCCTCGACCGTGATCCCCTTGGCATGGGCCATCTCCACGACCTCGCGTGTGGCCTTGACGTTGTAATCAAAACTGGAGGGCGTCTTGCCGTCGGGCATCAGCGACCCATCCATCATGACGCTGGTAAAACCCAATTCGATGGCGGATTTGCACGTTTCCACGCTGTTCCCGTGGTCCAGGTGAAGCACCAGGGGAATTTCCGGGTAGAGTTCCGCCGCCGCCAGCATGAGGTGATAAAGATACTTGTCCTGCGAATATTGGCGCGCCCCACGGCTGGCCTGCACGATCACCGGCGATTTGGTTTCGCGAGCAGCTTCCATGATGGACTGAATCTGCTCCATGTTGTTCACATTGAATGCACCCACTCCGTAACCGCCCTTGGCGGCTTCGTCCAGTAACTGACGCATCGAAACAAGAGGCATATGGTTTAATCTCCTTCGATAAACACAGATTTATTGCTCTGGAATTCCCACCATTGTCCGAGGGCTTAATAGCGCGGCTCCAGTAACCTTATAGGATACACCAGGGCGCCGGGCTTGCAAAGTTCGTTGCTGGACCGCTTTGGAAATTCTCGCGAGTCTCCCACCCATACATTTCGGCAACACGGCATCCTGCGGTGAATGTTTTTGGCCCTTGAGAGCCGGATTTCCAACGCCTGCAAGCACTGCCTTCCTGGCGAGGATTCTTCATTAGGAATGGGCAAGGACATTTCGCAGGGGCGAACGGAATGAGTCCCGACAAGCGCGACTGCCGGGTGTCTTCCGCAGCGCTTGCGTCGATCATCCATTTTGCCTCGTCTTCCCTTCACCGCCTTTCTCCTTTCTTTTCATCAACATCTTGGCAAGAAGGCTATAACCCGTTTGTTTTCATAAATATCTTGGCAAGACGAAAAGCAGACATTTTTTCTATATGTGTTTTCAATAGGTTACGGAGATTTAGCCCCATTTTTCGCCCCCTTTTTTTTCTGACGACCCCAGGCCATCGTGATCGACTAACTACCTTAATTTCAATAACATAGATTTTTTAGAGATTTCCACAGATTGTTTGTAACCCATTTATTTTCTTGTATTTCTTGGCAAGCTATGGGTCCTTTCTTGCCCCCGTTCCCGACTTGTAAGCTAAATCCTCCTTTTTGAATGAGATAAGGTGTTCGGACATATTGACTCTAAACACTAACCTCTTTCGATTCTGGTACATCTTGGCAAGCCGGGGGTTTCTCAAGAGCTTCTTTCTGCCGATCGCAGCGTTTCATCCTCAGAAGCAAGTTGGTGACGCGCTGGACTTCCTGAAAGTTGGAATCCTGCATTCCCCGCATGAGCCGCGCGTTGGGGTGGGTGGGAGCGATTTCCGCAGCGCGCTCGTAGGGTGACGGACCTCTCCGCGCCTCCTCGCGAGCGGCCTTACGCTGCGCCTCGCAGGTTTCCACTTGCCGTCTCAGGATATTCTCCAGAAGCTGGCGCGGCCGCTCCCGCGCTTCCCATTCCGCCGGAGTAATGCCGGAGTATCGCTGGCGGTTTTTCTCCACTTGGGTAACGCCGACCGGAACCTGTCCCGACTTGGCCGGGAGGTTGGCAGGTGATGGCGTAGCGCTGAACTTTAGTTCAGCATATGCCGACCCTTCGGCAAGCTCAGGGCAGGCTCCAAAGGTCGGCGCTACGTTGCCAGGTGCCGGACTGAACTCCGGCGCTAGGCTCGCTACCGTGGCCCCATCCCCCTGCGGGCTTTCCGCTGGCTGGCCCCCAGCCGGCGCGCCGCTCACTGGGGGCGCGAACGGGGCATTCATACCAATACCAAAGATCTCCTTGGCTTGGGCGACCATGAGCCGAGCCTCTTCCATGCTGTTGACGCTCCCCTCCTGACGGGGCGGCCCTTGCAGTTCGAGGAAGAGGGCCAGGGCGATTTCCCCCATTTCTTTCGCCACGCCCTCCTGGTGCAGGGTCCTCATCATTTCCAGGTCATGGGGTGTGGTGACGTAATCGTCCTGCGCTACGGATTGGGCGAGCCGCCGCAGTCTGTCCTCCGTATGCTTCAGCCGCATCATCTGGGCATGCGCATGGTCCTCCCGCCCGCTGCTCACTGCGGTGGCCTGGCGCACGGCGTAGCCTTCCTGCATGCGGTCGGCGCGGTTCATCAGCCACAGGGCGCGCGCCAGACGAATCACCAGGCCCTCCTGCGAAATGCCAACGGGTTTATATTCCTCCCAGAGCCTTTCCAGCAGTTCCTGGAATTGGCCGGGATCTTCGCCCAAGGCGCGCATGGCTAATTCCTCCGCCTGCAGGTTGTATCCAAAGTGTAGAAGGGCGGCGCGGATGCGCGCGCCCAGTTCGTCCGCCACCGGCGCGTGGGAATGCTCCTGATTGCGCCGGTTTGCGGCTATCTTCTTCTCCGTCATGACATGTTTCTTGATGAGTGACATGGAAATCCTCCTGTTTGGGGCTGACCGCCCACGGCCGACCACTCACCGTCAACGGCCCACGAACAAGCCTGGCGCCCAGGCCTTCCGCGCTCCGCGGCGAGCCCGCCCTTGCGGGTTATCGCTAGCCCGAACTCCTAGGCCCGAGTCCAGCTTGTGTATAGGCTAGCATATATACCGTAAGTGTCAAGGCCGTTATGGTCAAATTGGGATGGGGAACCCGAAAAACCCTCGCGAAGGGGACAAAATGGCCGATTCTACGGGGCTATCCAAGAAAAAGGCCGCCCTCCCAGGGCAAGAGACCATCGCCGGAAGCAACGCCCCCGGAACCCGCCAGGCACATTTCCCGACCTTCGAGGGGTCGCATCCTTGCGGCCTGGGGAGCAAGGTAGCGCGACCTGTTCGCCAGGTCCGCGCCTTTTCGTTGTTTGCAAATGACGAGCCGCGGACCTTCAGGCAGGCTCGCGCTACGCCCGCTCGGGAACGACGGTCTCTGACCGCCGAATCGTCGATTGCAGATCGACGCTACATTTCGGTGCGCAGAGAGCGCCGCTACAAGTCATGTCGCTCCGTGTGGCTGAAAGCCGATAGCTGAGAGCTGACAGCTTCTTTACTCATACCGCAGCGCCACCACAGGATCGACCTTCGTTGCCCGGCGGGCGGGGATGTACACGGCCAGCAGGGCCACGGCCAGTAGCAGCAACGAGACACCAACGAACGTCGACGGGTCAGTGGGTCGAACCCCATAGAGGTAGGTCGCCAGGAGTCGTGTCAAACCAAATGCGCTGGCAACACCCGCCGTGACACCATTCAAGAGCCACTTAGCGTCTTGGCCGGCCACCAACCACAGAATCTGTTGCCCGCGGGCGCCCAAAGCCATGCGGATGCCGATTTCATGCGTCCGCTGCCGCGTGCCATAGGAAACCACGCCGTAGATCCCCACCGCCGCCAACACCAGGGCGATCGCGGCAAAAATTCCAATCAATTCCAGTACAAATCGTCTTCCCGCGGCTTCGGTGGAAATCAGTTCGTCCATGGTCTTAATATCGGTGACGGGCTGGTCGGGGTCCACCCGCCAGATCTCTTTCTTGACCGCAGGGATCATAGAGGAGGGTTGGGAGGCCGTCCGCAGGACCAGGGCCATCTCGTTCGAAGGCCACTGCGTGTAGGGCATGAACAGCTCGGGGTAAGGCGGAGCGTCCAGACCCAACTGCCGGACATCTGCCACGACTCCAACAATTTCCAGTTCCTCCGGTTTGAATTGGGTACTGGACCCTTTTGCCGTCGCCACCACAAAGGCCCGGTATGTTCTTAGGGTCTTACCAACCGGATTCTCGGTCGGCCAATACTTCTGTGCCATGCTGCGGTTGACGACACCGACCAGGGGCGAGCGGGCGGAGTCGGCAGTCAGAAGTTCTCTCCCCCGCAACAGTGGTATGCCCATGGTGCGAAAGTAATCGGGGCTCACGGCGTGAAAGGCTGCGTAACCTTGCCTCGGTGAGGACCCCACAATCTCGAAGCCCCAATGACTCGAGGTGCGCGTCATGGGCAAATGCACGATCGCGCCCGCTGCCAGCGCGGCAGGCAGCAATTCGAACCGTTGCAGCACTTGCCCAAAAAAGGCCACCTGTTTTTCCCCGGAAGAGTACTTCTCACCCGTAAGACTAACGTCCATGGTCAGTAAGCGTTCCGTCCGGAAGCCGACATCCGTCTCCAGCAGGCGGACTAGGCTCTTCATCATCAGGCCGGCTCCTGCCAGCAAGACGAAGGAGAGCGCAACTTCCAGCCCGATCAGGGCGCCTCGGATCCGGCCGGCGCGAACGCTCGTCCGGGAAATTCGCGCGGGTATAGTGGTTTTCCAAGCAGGCAATAATCCGGACAGGGCGCAGGACAGCACGGAGAGAAGCGCCGTGAAAACTAGTACCGTGGAGTTGAGTTCTACGCCGGCATCATGCACCCGCGTGAACAAGTCGCTGTGTTGGGGCAGGGCGGAGGCCACCAAAGGTAGTGTCCAATACCCTAGTGCGGCGCCCAGTGTCCCCCCCATGCTCGCCAGCAGTAGGCTTTCCGTAAGCAATTGCCGCACAATACGTGCGCGCGTCGCTCCCACCGCGTTGCGAATGGCGATCTCGCGCTCCCGCGTCGCGCCTTGGGAGATGAGCAAGTTGGCCACGTTGGTGCATGCGATGAGCAGCACGAAAGCCACGGCTCCAAGCAGGATCCACACCGTCTGGCGCACTCCCCCAACGACGATCCGGTTAAGCGGGTCAATCACAACTCCCAGGTCGCGGTCGGTACCGGGATAGGCATGCGCCAGGCGGGCGCAGATTCTGCTCATCTCTGCCCTGGCCTGCTGCTCGGTCTTGCCGGGGGCGAGGCGCGCGATCACCCGCAAGTAATTCTCCCCGCGTTCGGGGTTCGCAATGACGGGCACGAAAACCTCAGAGGTGCCTTCCCACCGTTGAGGTGGAAAACCGAGATGCGGAGGTAAGATCCCCAGCACCGTGTACGCGATGCCCTCCAAGCGGATCGGCTTTCCAATAATCCCGTCATCGCCACCGAACCGGCGGCGCCACAACTCGTAGGCCAACAGGACTACGTGCGGGTCGTCAGTGGGGCTAAACTCACGGCCCAACAAGGGAGGAATTCCTAACAGCGCAAAAAGCCCCGGCGTGCTAGACAAGCCATACAAACGTTCGGGCTCTGTCGTGCCAGTCAGGTTGAACGATTCAGAGCGGTACGCCGCCATGGCCTCAAAGGCGTGGCTCTGTGCTTGCCAGTCCTGAAAATCCGGATGCGACGACGCCACCATGGCGTTCTGGGGGCTCTTCTCATAGGGGAAGAACATGTAAAGCCGCTCTGGGTGCGAGTAAGGGAGCGGGTGCAACATGACCGTATCGAGCAGACTGAATACAGCCACATTCCCGCCGATGCCGAGGGCGAGCGTGAGTACCGCCACGGCTGTAAAGCCGGGGTTCTTACGCAATTGGCGCACGCCGTAGCGAATATCCATAAAGAAGTTCTCGAGGAAGGGCCATTGCCAAACTTCGCGGCTGCGCTCCTCGATTTGGAGCACGTTGCCAAACTCCCGCCGGGCGGTGAAGGTCGCTTCTTCCCGCGACATGCCGCCGGCCACCAGTTCATCCACCTTTTCAGCGAGGTGCTCTTCGATCTCCGGGCAAAGGTCACCATAGAGACGCCGGCGTGAGAATAGTTGCTTGATCCAGTTCATAATCCACCCAGTTTGAGCTGTCAGCAATCAGCTTTCAGCCTTCAGCTATCAGCTTTCAGCTACAGCCCGGTAGCCTGAGCAGCCTTTAGCCGACGACTGATAATTGATCGCTGACTGCTCCTCTCGATGGCACAGCCTCCGAGCCGGATGATATGCTAGAATACGTCATATGAAACGTACCACGCTTTTTGTCGAAGAATCCATGGACCACGAGCTCCATACCCTGGCCCGCCGCAAGGGTGTACCCGTATCGGTATTGGTGCGCGAATCGCTGTCTCGCTACGTTGCCGAAGAGAAACGCGGCCAAACGTCCGCCCTGCGCTTCCTCGGCCAAGGCCGCAGTGGGCGGCAAGACGTCGCTGAGTGTCACGAGGAGCTCCTCTGGCGTGACTTGGACCCTCATGCCAGCAAGCGCCGGCCACGGAGGCGGGGCTGATGCCGCTTCTGGTCGACACCGGCGCCCTGTACGCGCTGGCGGATGCCGACGACGCATGGCATCAGCGCATGCGTGAATTTCTCGCGGGCGAGCGTCAAACGCTGCTGACACCCTCCACCGTAATCCCGGAAGCCGCCTATTTGATCCGCAGCCGCCTCGGCCCACGTTTAGAAAAGATGTTTGTCGAGTCGTTGGCCGGCGGAGAAATCACGGTCGAAAACCTCACCCCAGCCGACCTTGCCCGATGCGCACAATTGCTGGGCGAGTACGACTTTCTGGGTCTGGTCGATGCCTCGCTGGTGGCCGTGGCGGAGCGGCTCAAGCTCAAAGCTCTGGTCACTACCGACCGCCGCGACTTCCGGCGCGTCCGCCCCAAGCACACCCCCGCGTTCGACCTCCTTCCATAATCATCGCCTTGATTGTTTGAGTTGTCAGCAATCAGCTCTCAGCAACTGCCAGCCGGGCATGTCGATCTTTGGCTGAGAGCTGATAGCTGATAGCTGAGAGCTGACAGCTTCTTTACTCATACCTCAGCGCCACCATGGGATCCACCTTCGTCGCCCGGCGCGCGGGAATGTAGCAGGCCAACAGTCCCACCGCAATGAGCACCAGGCATGCGCCGCCGAGCGATGCCGCATCCGTGGCGTGAACCTGGAAGAGCATGCTTTCCAAGGTGCGTGTTGCTGCCCAGGCGCTTGCCAACCCAAGTACAACTCCAATCAGAATGAGGGTAAAGCCTTGCCGCAGGATCATGGCGAGCACATCGCCCCTTTCCGCGCCGAGCGCCATGCGCACTCCGATTTCATGGGTGCGGCGTGCCACCGAGTAACTTAGGAGGCCATACAATCCCACGGCAGCAACCGTCAGGGCAAGGGCTGCAAACGCCACCACCAACAGCATGTAGAAGCGCGGAGCCATTACCGACTCGGCCAGCAGGTCCTCGACAGGAGCCAACTTGCTGATCGCAACATTCTTATCCCAGGCATGAATCTCCTTGCGAACGACCCCCGCCAGACTGGATGGCGGAATAGCAGTTCTTATGAGGACGTACACAGGGTTGGTCCAGTCATCTTGCAGGCGGGAGAAGTAGATGTTGGGCATCGGGTCGCCATCCACGCCGAATCCCTTCATGTTGCCGACGATCCCGACGATGGTGTGCCAGATGTTACCCTCACGCCGGATGCGTCTACCGATAGGATCCTGCCCCGGGAAGTAGCGGAGGGCCAGCGCCTCGTTGATGATGGCCACTGGTGGTGCGGTTGCTGTATCACTCGGAGCGATGAAACGGCCTTCACGAAGGGTCATGCCCGCGGCGCGGAAGTAATCCGAAGTGACGACCGTCACGCCCGCCTCAAGCACATCCCCTGGCATCACGGGCCGACCTTCGATTTCCATCAGGCCGCTCGTGTTAGGCGGGTCATGGGGAAATGACGTGGCCGCGCCGGCGGATTGGACCCCGGGCAGCGCGCGAAGACGGTCCAACAGTTCATCGATCCGCGCGTTGATGGACCAGGGGAGTTCCACCGCCAAAACGCCGTCAGGCCGGAAGCCCAAGGGCACGCTGACGCGGCGCGTGAAGCTGCGCAGGAGCAAACCCGCGCCGGTCAAAAGAACAATGGATAGTGCGATTTGCACAACGGCCAGCGTGCTCCGGGTGCGTGTACGCGCAGGTTTGCCGCAATGACGCTCTGAGTCGTCTTTCAGCGTCTCGTGCAGCTCCAGCCTCGAAGAACGCCATGCGGGCGCAAGACCGAACAAGACTCCTGTCGAAACCGCCACCAACAATGTAAAGAGCAACATGCTGGGATCGACGGCGATCTCCTGAACGCGTGGGAGCTTGATGGGATCGGAAACCACAAAGGCGCGCACTCCCAAGTACGCCCCTGCGACTCCAAACGCTCCCCCTGCCGAGGCGAGGAGGATGCTTTCCGTTAATACAGATCGAACCAATTGCCAGCGACGGGCACCTAAAGCCAGACGAAATCCAAACTCCCGCTGGCGGGCCGTCGCGCGCGCCAGCATCAGGCTGGCGACATTCGCGCAGGCGATGAGCAGCAGACAGACGACCGCGGCCAGCAGTACCAGAAGCGCGCGCCGGACTTCGCCTATGGTCTGTTCCCGGAGTGGGACCACGTTTACACCCACCCCCATGTTGCCGTTTTGGTTTGGGTACGCCTGGCGAAGACGGGCTGCGATGGAGTCCATCTCACTCTGTGCCTGGCCAAGGGTGATCCCCGGCTTCAGCTTCGCCATCACTCGGAGGTAGTGCCATCCCCGGTCGCCGACGAGTGCGCCTTTGGGCAACGGAAACCAGACATCGTCGTCGGAAGGGAAGTTGAACCCTGGCGGCATGATCCCGATCACTGTGTAGGGTTTCTGATTCAACTCCACGTTTCTTCCCACCAGGGCCGGGTCCCCACCGAGCTTCCGCCACACGGCGTCGCTGAGGATGGCAACCCGGTATCCGTCATGGCTTTGCTCTTCAGGAGAAAAGGGCCGGCCCCGGGCCGGGTTCACGCCTAACGCGTCGAAGAAGTCGCTGGTCACACGCACAGCGGGGACATTGGTGGGCTCTCCCTGAATGGTTACTACGCTCCCGTACCACCACATTGCCGTTATGTGGTCAAGGGTCTTGCTCTGTTCCTTCCAATCATTGAAGTTTGCAGGGGACACCACGACACGGTTCTCGCCCCGCTTTTCCCACGTTTCCCAAACCATCACCAGCCGCGCGGGATCCTTGAAGGGCAAGGGGCGAACCAACACGGCATAGACGACACTGAAAATCGCGGTGTTGGCGCCAATGCCGAGGGCCAGCGTCAACACCGCGACCGCGGTGAAGCCGGGGTTCTTGCGCAACTGGCGTGCGCCGTAGCGGACATCCCTGAAGAAGTCCTCGAGCGAAGGCCATTGCCAGACCTCGCGGCTGCGCTCCTCGATCAGGAGCACGTTGCCAAACTCCCGCCGGGCGGTGAAGGTCGCTTCTTCCCGCGACATGCCGCCGGCCACCAGTTCATCCACCTTTTCCGCGAGGTGCTCTTCGATCTCCGCGGAAAGGTCACCGTAATTACGCTTGCGTGAAAACAGTTGCTTGATCCAGTTCATAATTCACCCGTTTGAGCCGTCAGCTATCAGCTTTCAGCCTTCAGCTACGGCCCGCTGGCCTGATCGATCCTTAGCTGACGGCTGATAGCTGACCGCTGAGAGCTTCATTGTCTGAGCTGTTAACTATCTGCTTTCAGCTCTCATCTAGTGCCGGATTCATCCAGTGCCAGAACGCGCGTGATGCCTTCCAACATGCGCTCAAAGCTCAACACCTCGCTCTCCAAATGCTTGGCGCCTGCGGGGGTCAACTTGTAGGTCCGCACGCGGCGGTTGGTGGCGGAAACGCCCCACTCCGCCTTCACCAATCCTTCTTTGAGCAGGCGCTGGAGAGCCGGATAGAGCGAGCCTTCTTCAATCTGAAGTAAGTCGTTCGACATGCGCTTGATGTGCTGGGCGAGTGCGTACCCATGCATAGGCTGCCGCTTCAACGTTCGAAGAATCATCATTTCCAATGCCCCGCGAAAGAGGTCGCGCTCCTCTGGCTTTTTCATGAGTTCAATCCTCAACCTGTTTTCAACAATGCCTAGAGTAAAATGGGGTATGACGGCTTGTCAAGGGGAAAAACGCGCGGGCAAGGTTTGAAACGTCGCCCACGCCACGCACAAAGGGCAACACACAAATGCGGTTGGGGCTGAGGTGTGACCCAGACAATATGGCGCTGAGACCTTCTGTCTCTCGACATCTTACCTGACTAATGTCACTATTAACTGTACGGAAGATCTCGATCGGCTTGCGCGTTGTGTCCTCCACCGTCCGCACATTGTCCCTGCCTTCGCGACTCGTACAGAAACTGCGGTGCCTGTGGAATCCTCGGCCCCTGACAACTCTACCCGCGCAGAACTGACGGAAATTCTGGCCCCGACGCATTGGACGGATTGCTACCAGTGTGGAAAATGCACCGCGGGGTGTCCCGTGGCGGGTGCCGTGGACATGGCGCCAAACCAGGTGGTGCGAGCACTCCAACTTGGTAACTTCGAGGGAGCAATGACCTCGGATGCCATTTGGGCGTGCGTATCGTGCCAAACGTGCTCGACGCGCTGCCCGCAGTCCGTCGATTGCGCCGGCATCATGGACGCCTTGCGGGAAGTTTCACTTCAGCGCGGCCTTGCATCGCCCGAGCAGAAGACCGTGGTGGCGTTCCAACGGGCTTTCCTTAATAACATCCGGCGCAATGGCCGATTGGATGAAATTGAGTTGATAGCGGAATTCAAGCTGCGAGCCCTGCCGTCTGAACGCAGCCTGGGATTCCTGCTCAAGGACGCCGGCCTGGCCCCGCAGTTGCAGAAACGCCATAAGCTGCACCTGCGCGGCGAAAAGGTTAAGGACCGCGCCGTGGTGCGCCGCATCTTCGCGCGTTGCGGGGACGGTAAATGAGGTTGTAGCGCCGCCCTTGAGGGCGGCACGTGCCGGGCTGAAGCCCGGCGCCACAACGGACGAGAAATCCATGAAGCTGGCCTATTATCCCGGATGCGCGCTACACGGCTCCTCGAACGACTACGAGCAATCGCTGCGGGCTTGTCTCGGCAAGCTGGAAGTCGAGCCGCAGGAAATCAAGGAATGGATTTGTTGTGGCGCCACCGCCGCCCATGCGTTGAACCACAAGCTGTCAATCGCGCTGCCCGCACGGAACCTGGCGCTGGCAGAGCAGCAAGGGTTCGAGGATATGCTCGCGCCCTGCCCCATGTGCTCGATGCAATTGTTGAAAGCCTCGAAGCTGATGGATGAGGATGCCGGTCTTCGCCGCGAGATTGCCTCGGTCATCGAAGCCGAGGTCAATGGCCACGTCCAGGTGCTGAACCTCATCCAGGTCTTCCAGCGCATTGGCCTTGACCGCATCAAGCCGGCGGTGAAGAATCCGCTCGCCGACCTCAAGCCCGCGTGCTATTACGGTTGCCTGCTCACGCGTCCGCCGGATGTGGTGAAATTCGACGATCCCGAACAACCCAGTTCCATGGAAGCCATCATGGCGGTGCTGGGGGCCAAGCCCGTTGATTGGAATTATCGCACCGAGTGCTGCGGCGCCGGCATGACCATGGCGAAGGAAGAAACGGTTTTGGATTTGAGCCGGCGCATCCTGGCCGACGCCCAACAGCATGGAGCCAATTGCCTGGTGACCGCCTGCCCCATGTGCCATGTGAATCTGGACATGAAGCAGGGCGACATTGAACGGCATTCGGGCGAGCATTTTGGCTTGCCCGTGTTTTACCTGACCGACCTGGTGGGGCTGGCCGTGGGCCTCAGCGCGAAAGAACTGGGGATCGACCGGCATTTTGTGACGTAACGCCGCCATCCTGGCGGCACAGGGCCGGCAAGATGCCGGCGTTACGGAAGAAAGCAAAACCTATGTCGAGGATTGGGGTTTTCGTCTGCTGGTGTGGTGAGAACATCGCGCGCACCGTCGACGTGGCGGAAGTCGCGAGCGCCGCGGCCAAGATTCCCGGCGTGCGCTGCTCCGTGCACTACAAGTATATGTGCTCGGACCCCGGCCAGGCGATGATCCGCGAGAAGATCGAGCAAGAGAAATTGGACGCGGTCGTGGTGGCCTCCTGCTCGCCCCACATGCACCTGAAGACTTTTCGCAAGGCGGCGGAGAGAGCCGGCCTCAATCCTTACCTGGTGGAGATGGCCAACATCCGCGAGCATTGCTCGTGGGTCCATCATAATCGCAGCCAGGCCACGGCCAAGGCCGAGCAGATCATCCGCATGTCGGTGGAGAAAGTGCGGCAGGACCACGCGCTCCAGGCCATCCGCGTGCCGGTGACGCGGCGCGCGATGGTGATTGGCGGTGGCGTGGCGGGAATCCAGGCGGCGCTCGACATTGCCGACGCGGGGTACGAAGTCGTGATGGTGGAGCGCGAACCCTCGATCGGCGGCAAGATGGCGGGACTCTCCGAGACTTTTCCCACCCTCGACTGCTCGCAGTGCATCCTGACGCCGCGCATGGTGGAAGTGGGCCAGCACCCGCGCATCAATCTCTACTCGTATTCCGAGGTCGAGGCCGTCGAAGGCTTTGTGGGCAACTTCACCGCGAAAATCCGGCAGAAGGCGCGCTACGTCGATATCAGTAAATGCACGGGCTGTGGCGAATGCTGGAACGTATGCCCCCTGAAACGCAATCCCAGTGAATTCGACTTCAAGATGGGCATGAGGCCGGCGATTTACGTTCCCTTTCCGCAGGCGGTTCCGGCGCGCCCCGTCATTGACAGCAAGACCTGCGCCAAGCTGATCCGCAACGGCTGCGGGCTGTGCGAAAAGAAGTGCCAGGCGGGAGCCATCAACTTCAAAGATACCGACAAAGTGGTGGAAGAAAAGATCGGCGCCATCGTGGTGGCCACCGGGTATCAGCTTTACGACATCGGCAAGCAGCAGAGCGGAAAGCTGGCGGGTTACGGCGAATACGGTTACGGCAAGTATAAAGATGTTATCGACTCGCTGCAATTTGAGCGGCTGGTTTCCGCCTCGGGCCCGACTAATGGCGTCATCAAGCGGCCTTCGGATGGGAAAGAGCCCAAGAACGTGGTATTCATCAGTTGCGTCGGGTCGCGCGACAACGCCAAGGGCCTGTCTTATTGCTCCAAGATTTGCTGTATGTACACCGCCAAGCACACCATGCTTTATAAGCACAAGGTGCATGACGGCCAGGCGCATGTTTTCTACATGGACATCCGCTCGGGCGGTAAGGGCTACGAGGAGTTCGTCCGACGCGCCATCGAGCAGGACGGGGCCAAGTATTATCGCGGCCGGGTTTCAAAGATCACCGAGCAAAACGGCAAGCTCATCGTGCGCGGTGCCGATACGTTTGCGGGCACGCCGATAACGATTGAGGCCGACCTGGTGGTGCTGGCGGCGGCCATGCGCCCGTCTTCGGGCGTCACGGACCTCGCCCGGATGCTGAACGTGGGTTACGACGAGCACGGGTTTCTGCTCGAATCGCATCCGAAGCTGCGTCCGGTAGAGACCAATGCGGCGGGGGTATTCATTTGCGGCGCCTGCCACAGTCCCAAGGACATTCCGGAAGCGGTAGCGCAAGCCTCCGCCGCTGCCGCCAAGACACAAATCCTGTTTGCTGCCGAAGAGCTGACGCGCGAGCCGGAGATCGCCCAAATCAACGAACAAATGTGCGCGGCCTGCTATACGTGCTACCGCACCTGCCCCTATCACGCCATCGAGCAGGCGGAAGTTCGCACCCCGCGCGGCGTGTTCGTAAAGAAGGCGGCCCGCGTGAATCCCGGACTGTGCATGGGATGCGGCACCTGCGTGGCGGTGTGCCCGTCGAAGAGCGCGGAACTGGAAGGATTCACCGAGCAGGAGATTTACTCGATGGTCGAGAGTTTGGCGTAGCGCTGACCTTTAGGTCAGCATGTGGAAGAGTGCCGACCTAAAGGTCGGCGCTACAGTTGAGAGTCTGGCGTAGAGACGTAGCGCCGCCATCCTGGCGGCCCGGTGCCGGCAAGATGCCGGCGTTACGATTGAGAGCAAGGCATGAGCGAAGCGAACCAATTCGAGCCGAAGATCGTCGCGTACGTGTGCAATTGGTGTACGTACCTGGGGGCGGACCTCGCCGGCACGACGCGCCTTGAATATCCGGCCAACGTTCGTATCATCCGGCTGCCTTGCACCGGACGGATCGATTTCAACCTATTGATTAAGGCGTTCGAGATTGGCGCTGACGCCGTGCTGGTGTCCGGCTGCCATCCCGGCGATTGCCACTACACGGCGGGCAACTACCACGCGCGCCGCCGCTGGATTCTGTTCCGCGAACTCCTCGACACGCTGGGATTCGATCTTCGGCGCATTTATTTCACTTGGATTTCCGCCGCCGAAGGCCGCAAGTGGCAGGAAGAAATCACGCGTATCACGGAAGAAACCCGCCAACTCGGACCGTATCGCGAACTGTACCAGAAGAACGGCTTCCGGCGCCCTGCTCCACCCCCGCCACCCAAGCCCCCTGCACCCAACAAATCCGCCATGGCGGCCCAGGAGCAGCAACTGCGTGAGACTTGCACCCGGCTGCTCACCGAAGGAACTGTGCAAGTTGTGATCGGTTATGGCGCAAGCGGCCCGGCATTCATCCGGCGAGCTGAGGACGTGGGCAAGCTGATCTGGAACACAGACTGCCAAGCCAACCTGACCACCTACCTCAAACGCAAAGAGATCAAGCGCCTGGGCAAAGCCGCGGTCGTCGTGAAAGGTTGTGACGAGCGCGGGTTGGTGATCTTGGAGAAGGAATCGCAAATCGATCGCCAGACCCTGCGCGTGATCGGCATGGCCTGCGACGGCATGGGTCAGCCCAAGTGCGATACCTGTGAGGTGCACCAGCCGCGTTTCGCGGATGAAATCATTGGAGACGTAGCGCCGGGCTTTAGCCCGGCACCTGCCGACCTAAAGGTCGGCGTTACAGCAGCAACACATCCACTGGATGCCTTGATGAAGATGTCTCCGGCGGAACGGATGTCGTTTTGGGCGCAGGAATTCGAGCGTTGCGTGAAGTGCTACGCTTGCCGCCAGGTGTGCCCGCTTTGTTACTGCGAGCGCTGCATTGGGGACAAGAATCGGCCGGTGGCCATCGACACCTCCGCCACGCCCAAGGGCAATTTTGCCTGGCACATCACGCGGGCCTTCCACTTGGCGGGCCGCTGTGTGGGTTGCGGCGAATGCACGCGCGCCTGCCCCGAGGGAATTCCTCTGGGGTTACTCAATCTTGCTTTGGCCCGTGCCGCCGAGAAACATTTTGGATATCAAGCGGGCATGGATTCCAAGGTCGAGCCCTTGATTGGCTCTTACGCGCTTACGGATAAGGAGGACTTTATCCGATGAGCGATGTTCCTAACAAGACTGGACTGGCCCCCGATGTGGCGCCCGACGTAGCGCCGGGCTTTAGCCCGTTAAGTGCCGACCTAAAGGTCGGCGCTACGACTCAGGTAATCCTCAAGGCCGCGCTGCGTGACCTCGCGAAGGAGTGGATCGCCCAGGGCAAGGTGGTTGCGGGGCCTGTGAAGACGAAGCCCGGCCTGATCTTGTACGCGCCACTCGCTTCCGCCGAAGAAATCGTTTGGGAAGGCTTCGTGCACCCGGCGAATTCCGCGAAGGAGTTCGTGTTTCCCCGGCACGAGTTGCTCTGCCGCTATCAAATGGAAGGCAACCGGGTGGAATTGACGAATGGCGGAGTGGAAGTCGCGGCGCAAATCCTGATCGCCGTCCGGCCCTGCGACGCGGCGGCCCTGCCCATCCTGGACCACGTCTTCAACTGGGACTATCGCGATGAGTCTTACAACCGGCGGCGCGAGGCGACGACGGTGGTTACACTGGCCTGCGCGTCGCACGACGAGTCGTGTTTTTGCACCTCCGTGGGCCTCGGCCCCCAGTCGGAGCGCGGCAGCGACGTGATGCTGTTCGATCTTGGCGATGCGTACGAGGTGCGCTGCCTCACGGAGAAAGGGCGGGCCTTATTTGCCGGAAGAACGCAAGCCTCGGAACGGACCGCGCCGCCGAACTTGGGACCGGAGCCGCGATTCAGCCCCGAGCACATCAAGAAATTCGTAGACGAGCACTTCTCGAGCCCCTTCTGGCAGGATGAGACGCTGGCGTGCCTCGGTTGTGGAGCCTGCGCTTACAATTGCCCCACCTGCCATTGCTTCGACATCGTGGATGAAGGAAATGGCCAACACGGCGAGCGCGTACGCAATTGGGATTCGTGTCAGTTCGCGCAATTCACCCTGCACGCTTCCGGGCACAATCCGCGGCCCGATCAGGGATCACGGCAGCGGCAGCGCGTCCTGCACAAGTTCTCCATTTACCCGGAGAAGTTCGGTGAGATTCTTTGTACCGGCTGCGGGAACTGCACGCGGAATTGTCCCGAAGGACAGGGACTGCTCACGTTGTTAACTGGGATTGAACATGCCTGACATTTATACACCCGACCTGATGGAAGTGGTGGGCGTCCGCCGGCACACGACGGACGTAAAATCCGTACGCATCCGTTTTCAGGATGAGGAGCGCGCGCGCCAATTTGATTTCCGCGTTGGGCAGTTCGGAATCTTTTCCGCCTTTGGGTACGGTGAATCGACGTTCAATATTTGTTCCAGCTCGAACTGGAAGGATTCTCTGGAGTTCTGTTTCCGCAAGGTGGGACGCGTGACGGAAGCGCTGTGGCGAGTGGAGGAGGGCGACACCCTCGGTTTCCGCGGGCCTTACGGCAACGGCTATCCCATGGAGAAGTGGGAAGGGAAGAACCTGATTTTCCTGGGCGGCGGAATCGCCATGCCCCCCATTCGCTGCGCCGTTTGGTACGCGCTGGAGAACCGGGATAAGTACGGCGATATCACGATTGTCTATGGCGCTCGCACCGTGGCCGATCTGGTTTATGTGAATGAACTGGAAGAGTGGGCCAAGCGCGATCGCGTGCGGGTGATCCAGTGCGTTGATCCCGGAGGCCAAACGGCCGAATGGAAAGGTGAAGTAGGATTTGTGCCCACGGTCTTTGAGCGCGCCAAGGTGGCGGCGGAGAATTCCGTTGTGCTCGTCATCGGCCCGCCCATCATGATCAAGAACACCCTGCCGATTCTGGAAAAATTGGGCATCGGCGCGGACTCCGTTTATACCAGCCTGGAAAACCGGATGAAATGCGGCGTGGGCAAGTGCGGACGCTGCAACGCCGGTCCCGTCTACGTCTGCAAGGAAGGCCCCGTCTTCACCATGGAACAATTGCAAAAGCTGCCGCAGGATTACTAGACAGAGCGACATAAATTGTAGCGTCGATCTCCGATCGACGTCGGCGGTCGGAGACCGCCGCTACAGCCGAATGCGCAATAATTGATGTCGCTCTGTATAGATTGCAGGGAAGGGAACTATTTGGTACGCCTGGCAGGATTCGAACCTGCGACCTTTTGCTCCGGAGGCAAACGCTCTATCCATCTGAGCTACAGGCGCACTCACCATGGAGTGTACCCCCGGGACCATGCCGCGGTCAAGCTTCGGGGCCAATTGGCCAATTGAGCCGACGCCACAGCGTGCGAGTCCCCCGCGTTGCATTGCGGGATCGGCCTTTGTTGCGCACCCCTCGTGCACTCCGGGTTCCCAAACGGCCCGGCGCGGTGTAAACTTCTATGTTCCCCGCAAGCTGGTATTCATGAGCCTGGGGGAAACCTAACTTTACTTGTAAAGGAGCACTCATGGCGGCAAAACGCATTGGGATTCTCACCGGTGGTGGTGACGTTCCCGGCCTGAATTCCGTTATTAAGACAGTGGTCTATCGAGCCAGCGACGTTCATTGTGAGGTCATCGGCATCCGGCGCGGGTGGGAAGGCCTGACGCACGTTGACCTGAACGACCCGGCCAGCCGCGCGCACTACATTCTCCCCCTCGACCGGGAGAACACGCGCACGGTGGATCGCACGGGCGGAACGTTCCTGCACACCTCACGCACCAATCCGCAAAAGATGAAGAAACTTCCACCCGTTTGTGCGGGAGGGAACTTCCCCAAGGTGGAAAGCACCAAGAAGGGCGTGACCTCGCAGGTCTACGACATCACCGGGCAGGTCTTGAAGAACGTCGGTACGCTGGGCCTCGACTATCTGGTGGCGATAGGCGGTGACGACACCCTGAGCTATGCGGCGCGGCTCGACAAGGAAGGCGTGAAGGTGATCGCCATCCCCAAGACCATGGACAACGATGTGCGCAACACCGAGTACTGCATCGGATTCTCCACCGCCATCACCCGCGCCATGGACGCCATTGACCGGCAGCGCACCACCGTGGGCTCGCATGAGCGCATCGGCGTGTTCCGCGTCTTCGGCCGCGACGCCGGTTACACGTCGCTCTACACGGCGTATGTCACCGGCATCCGCTGCGCCATTCCCGAGTACAAGTTCGATCTGCAGCGCATGATCGAATTGCTCGTCGAGGATAAGAAGGAAAACCCCAGCAATTATTCCATCGTCGTCCTGTCCGAGGGCGCCGAATGGGAAGGTTACCAGATTCGCGAGTACGGCGAGGCTGACGCCTTCGGGCATCGCAAGAAGGCCAACGTGGGCGAGGACTTGAGCGACGAGATCAAAAAGGACTGCGGGCAGGAGACGGTGGTCAGCGACCTCACCTACGAACTGCGCAGCGGCAGCCCCGACTTTGTCGATAAGCTGGTGGCTTCCACCTTCGCCAGCATGGCCATGGATTGCATCGCCAAGGGCGAGCACGGCAAGATGACGGCGATCAACCATGGGTGTTTCGCCATGGAGCCCATCCCCGATCCCAAACTGGGCCCGCGCCGCGTGGACGTCGCGAACATGTACGATACCCAAACCTACCTGCCGAAATACGAAGGCAAGCTGGGACTGCCGATTTTCCTCACCCGGCCGTAGAAGAACAGTAAGCAGTAGGCGGTAGGCAGTAGGCAGCAAGCAGCGAACGGTTTTTGCGAGTCCCGACAAGTCCGGAGGGGCAGCTTTCACCGCAGGGGCGCAGAGGCGCAGAGAGATGTTTTTTGATTTGAACCCTCAGTGCCTCTGCGTCTCTGTGGTGAAACGTTTCTTTGGGTGAGGCCGATGCCCTTATGCTGTCAAGACACATGATGACCGCGAAGGGCTCCGTATGAACGCCGGGCAACCGCCCACTTCCCCCATTGATCTCGCGGCGCTTCTGCGCCGCGCCTTCGGATTCAACTCATTCCTCCCCAATCAGGAAGCGGTTTGCCGATCAGTCATCGAGGGGCGCGACGTGTTATTGGTCATGCCCACAGGGTCGGGCAAGTCGCTCTGCTATCAGTTGCCGGCGATTGCGCGCGGCGGCACCACGCTGGTGATCAGTCCCCTCATCGCCTTGATGGAAGACCAGGTGGCCAAGCTCAAGGCGCGCGGTTTTGCCGTCGAGTGCATCCATTCCGGGCGCCGCCGGTTGGACTCGCGCCAGGCATGCCGCGATTACCTGGCGGGGAAATTGCAATTCCTGTTCATTGCCCCGGAGCGCCTGCGCGTGACGGGTTTTCCGGAGATGCTCGCCAAGCGCCCGGTTTCCCTGATCGTGGTGGATGAGGCGCACTGCATTTCCCAGTGGGGGCATGACTTCCGGCCCGATTACCGCCGCTTGGGCCAGTACGTGCCCAGCTTACGGCCGGCCCCGGTCATCGCCCTGACCGCCACCGCCACGCCGCCCGTGCAAGACGACATCGTGGAGCAGTTGGCGCTCACCAAACCGGCGCGCTTCATCCACGGCTTCCGTCGCGCCAACATTGCAATTGAAGTGGTGGAGGTTCCACCCTCGGAACGTTCCCCGCTCACCCGCGAACTCCTGGCCCACCCCGAGCGCCGCCCGGCGATTGTCTACACTCCCACGCGCAAGCAATCGGAATACCTTGCCGAGGAGCTTGGCGCCTTCCACACGGCGGCCGCCTATCACGCCGGACTCGATGCCGAACGCCGCAAGCAGGTGCAGGACGATTTCCTGGCGAGCAAGCTGGAGATCATCGTGGCGACGATTGCTTTCGGCATGGGAATTGACAAGCCCGACATCCGCACCGTCATCCACACCGCCTTGCCGGGAAGCATTGAGGCTTATTACCAGGAAATCGGGCGCGCCGGGCGCGATGGCAAGCCCAGCCGCGCCGTCCTGATGCATTCCTACGCGGACCGCTACACGCACGATTTTTTCTTCGAGCGCGATTATCCCGATGTGGCGATTCTGGACGGAATCTTCCGCCTGCTCGTGGCCCAGCCCCAGGAGAAGCGCGAACTGCAAAAGCAATTCCCCGTGGACCCGGAGGTTTTTGACAAGGCCCTGGAGAAGCTGTGGACGCACGGGGGCGCGGTGGTGGATTTCGCCGAGAACGTCAGCCGCGGCCACAACGCCTGGCGCGAAGCTTACCTGGCCCAGGGGGAGCACAAGCGCGAGCAGATCGAGCGCATGATTCGCTACGCCGAAAGCAATCAGTGCCGCATGGCCAGCGTGGTGCGCCATTTCGGCGATTTCGCCGACGGCGAAAAACCTTGCGGAATCTGCGACTATTGCGCCCCGGCAAAGTGTGGCGCGCAGCGCTTCCGCACCGCCACCGAGGCGGAGCACGCGGCTCTGGTGCTCGTGGCGGCGGAGTTGCGCGCGGCTAGCTCGAGATCCACTGGCAAGCTTTACAGCGAATTGTTTCCCCACAAGGAAATGAGTCGCGACGATTTTGAGGACTTGCTGGGAGCCATGGCGCGCGCGGGCATTGTGCGTTTGGAAGATGCGGTTTTTGAAAAGAATGGGAGGCAGATTCCTTATCGCACCGCCAAGCTGACCCGCGCCGGCATGACGATGGACGCGCAAACTCCATTGGAGTTGGTGATGAAAGATCGCGAGCCTCCTGCCCCCCGCAAGCGCAAGAAGAGGAAGGTAGGGGCCGGCAGTGCTGGCCCTGGGCCGACGGTAGTTCGGCCCGGCTCGTCAGCAACCGTCGCGGCACCCTCGGTGGGTGCGGAAAAGAAACCAACGCGGCCGCCCGATGCGACGTCGGATTTCGAAGTCGAAGAGGCGCTGCGAGCGTGGCGGCTGTCGGAGGCCCGGCGGCTCGGCGTGCCCGCCTTCCGCATCTTTACCGACCGCGCCCTGAGCGGACTGGTTAAGCTGCGGCCCAGCACCAATGGCGAAATGCTCGCCGTCCCCGGCATCGGCCTCCGCATCGCCGAGAAATACGGGCAGGAAATCCGCCGTATCCTGCAAACTGGGAGCGGAAATCAGTAGCCCTAAGCCTGTTCACGTAACCTGACCGTTGACTCCGTCACCGACTCGCGCAAAATGTGCGACCCCCTCACCCACCGCCTTGCGGTCCCCCCCTCTCCCCCAGGGGGGCGAGGGAAGAAGAATCCGTAGTTTTAAAGCTGAATTCAGGAGTTTCTCTAGCCCAAAAGGAAAGGGCATCGACAACTGAAGACTTAGCGCTGAGAGCTGACGACTAATGCCCTCGCCCCCTTGGGGGAGAGGGGGGACCGCAAGGCGGTGGGTGAGGGGGTCCAAGCGAAACTAATTGATGAACAATCTCCTCAAACATCTTGCGAGAACAGCATTGTCACAGGCGGGGAGCGGATAGCGCTGCGTTCTACCAACCGCTAACCAGCAATCGCCGCGCGGCGCTGAGGCTGCATTTTTGATACTGGTGATAGGCGGTGGCGGCGCGTTCGCGAATTTGCTGGCCGTCCTCGCGCAGAACCCAACCGTCGATGGCACTTTTCAGCGTGTAGGTTTCCGCCGCCATCAACCCTGTCGACCAGAGCAGCGGTTGAGCGCCGGAAGCCCGCAGCGGCGCGGCAAAATAGCTCTTGCTGATGCAGGCAAGAATGATGGCTTCCCGTCGATTAGGGCCGATCCACTGGGGATAACTGGACAAATCGAAATCCATCAACCCGTCATGGCCAGTGTAGGCGACCAAATCCGCTCCCCCACCGGCATGAAAACTCACTTGGCGTGAACCGAATTTCACTGTCACCAGTTCCGGATGCGCGCCGGCCGCCGCCTGCAGGAAGTCGATGACCGCCTGGCTGATCTTGCTGCCTTGGTAGGCGTCCGCCACCAGAAACACATCTTGCGTGCGATGCTTGAAGACGCATCGTTCCAGAATCTCGGGCTTGGGATTGGGCTGCGGCGGCAGCAACTCCCAGTCGCTCGACCGCGTGAAGAAAGTCTTCACTCCGTAGCCCGCGCCCCAGAAGAGGTTGTGAAGGGCATCATCGCCATTCCCCAACCTGGCGGGGACAGGCACAATTCCCTGATGCTGGTTGTCTGCCAAAGGCACGAAGACGTGAATGGTGCGTGGCGCGTCCTGCGCCAACAGGGCCGCGCTGGTTATCAGGCACAGCAAAAGCAGTTTTGTGAGCTTGGGCATTCTACCGCCTTGTCCCTACCGGCAATCGCATTTCACAACGTAACTGGCTCGGATGGCATATCCGAAGAAGATAACCCTGCGTCCTGCACGCGCACCAGGCGGTATCCTCATACCTCTACAGACCTTCCTCTGGCCTCTAAAGTTCCAATTTTTCATCGGTGGCCTGCGTCGGCACTCTCCGCTATTGGTCATGGGTCATAACATTTTGTCACGCGGCTATATATCCAGAGGTTTTGTCTGGATGTTTTGTCTGGATGTTACAGGCCGTAGCCTCTCTTCTAAGTATATCCTTGACACGGCTCATAATCTGATGTAGACTAGGCATTGGGGCAAGGATGGATGCCGCGGGAGGGTGGTACGGCAAACCGCACCCGCTGGGCTCGGTGGCGCGACAAAAATGAACAGGGTACGGCAAACCGCAGGCTTGTCCAAGTTACGATCCGATCACCGGGCAGCGATCTGCGGCTTCGGCCGCCGAGGTGGGGGTTGGTTCGTCATTTCCCGCCGCGGAGAGGCGGAGCCTTACGTCCATGAGCCTTGGGCTCGACACTGACGATGAAAATGCGCGAAGCGCCTTGGACTGCGGTAGCTGCAGCTACCGCCTTCCACCTTCGGTTCGTACAGCAAATATGTAAGGGCGGAGGATGAAAGGCGGCATCTGCTGCTGCCGCACTCCAAGGTGCCTTCGGCACAGGGGATTAATGGGTGAGGTTGCCAATGAGCTTGCCAACGAGTTCTTCCGCAGCTCTTTAGAGCCTGCCCTGAACAACTGCGAAGGCTCGGGGCGCCAATAGGGGTTGCAATGGGGTTAGCAGTTTGAGACGATGTGTCGCAAAACAAAGGGGTTAACGATGAATGGCGAAAACCTTGAGAGAATCTATATCGCTGAAACAAAAAGGCTTAGTAAATTCTGGAGTGGCGAGGGCAACAAGAAAAAAGGGGATCAATATTTTACGAGCGAAGCCTGAATGTTATTGAAAACAAACAAAGAAGGAAGTGCCAGTTTTATAGCCTGAATAGATGTTGATGAAAACAAACAAGTTAGAATCAACTTGAATCGATGTTCATTAAAACAAAGGAGTTATTGGAGATGAAGGGGAATGGCAAGGAAGGCGAAAAGGCCGGAGGAATCAAAGTGGAGGCAGGCCGAACCATGGCTCGACCCCTACTTTCGAGGCGTCTGCGGCTCGTTTCTTGCTTCCCGCGACGGAGGGATTACGTCTTGTGGCGGTTGCGCAGAAGATAGCGATGAATGTCCGGCCAGAATTCTTTCATCTCGAAGCCGGTGGCATCCCAGCCAATTTGTGTCCACCAAACGTTGATGTTGCTTCCGAGCGTCCGAGGGCCGGGATGATAGACATTGGAGAGGGCCGCGGCCGTGCCCGCGCCGAGGATTTCCGAGTAGTTGAACTGGGTTTTTCCCGAGTCCGTGCGGGTGAGGAAAACCCGCAGGGCAGCGTACTCGGCACGGTGGAGGAACTTGCCTTTTCCCAATTGGTAGTAGCGCGGATCCTCTCGAAAAATCGAAGAGAATACCGCGCCGGTCATAAAGTTCTCGTTGGTGTTGTCAGCGAACGCCAGCGCGTAACGTTTGCCATAGCCCTTAAGCCCTTGCCCAAAGGTGGGGTTGGTGTTGCTGGCCTGGTTGACGCCGGACTCAAGGGCGAGGAAGGCGAATTCAACCGGGTCGAAAGTCCCCTCCGCCACCAGCTTGAATTTTTGCCCGGCCGTCATAGGAGGCAACGAGGTGGCATTTTCCACGGTCAAGTAGTTGGGCAGCGCAAAGAAGAGTCGATCATTTTGTGGAACCTTGGAATCTGCCGCGGGCTGGGTTTGTGTGCTTCCCGGATCATTCCCGGATTTGGTTTGGGTCGGGGGAGTAGTCGGCTGAGTTTGCGGAGCTGCCGGTTGGGCTTGTGACGAAGCCGCAGGAGTTGGCGGCTTCGCCTGTTGTGCCAGCAGTGGGCGAGACAGCCCCAGAGTGCAAAGGCAAAGGAGGGTCAACATGGCGCCGCAGGGCAAACGGTATCGGTTATTCATCAGTCCAGTATTCTCCATTTCCACGCATCGGCGCAATAAGGCATTCTCTCTGAGACGGTTTGCGGGCCGGCAACGCTATTTGTTTGACGCGGCAAACCGCAAGGGAGTTTCCTGTGGTTCCATCTTGTTGAAAACAATTTACATTATTTAATGAAAGAGAACAATAGGTCAGGGGAGGATTAACGTCTAGTGTTTGCCACGCACAAGAAATCGACGAATGTCCGGCCAAAACTCTTTCAATTCGTAACCCGCGGCATCCAACAGAATCTGTGTGCCCTCGACATCAGCGGAGCTGGCGACCGTGTGCGGAGCGGGATGGTACACATTGGAAAGGCCCGCGGCCATGCCATTGCCGAGGAATTCGGAGAAGTTGAACTGAGTCTTTCCCGAGGTGTCCGAGCGCGTGATGACCACCCGTATGGCGGCGTACCCGAAGCGGCGAAAGAAGTTTCCTTTTCCCATCTGGTAGTAGCGCGGGTCCTGCCGTAGCAAAGCGGGGAATATGGCGCCCGTCCCGAAGTTTCCGATGATGGCGTCGGTATAGTCCGTCCCGAAACGTCGGGAATAGCCAGAGAACCCTTGGTGATATGTGGGGTTGGCATTATCGGCCTGATCGATGCCCGCCTGAATGCCAATGAACATGAATTCAACCGGGTCGAAGCAGCCTTCCGCCACCGTCTTGAATTTCTCCCCGGTCGTGAGCCGAGGCAGCGAGGAGGCATTTTCCACGGTCAAAAGGTTGGGCAGGGCAAAGAAGATTCGATCATCTTTTGGAGTCTTGGAAGCTGAATCGGATTGGCTCTTGGCCCCGCCGGAGTCAGCCGCCGATTTACTTTGGGTCTGCGGAGTGGACGGTTGAGCCTGCGGTGAAGTTGCTTGAGCTGGCGGAGTACCCGACTGAGTTTGTGGAGTAGCAGTTTGGGTTTGTGGTGGTGTTGGAGCCAGGGGCTGCTCCACCTGTTGGGCCAGAAGTTGATGAGATACTCCTAGTGTGCAGACAAACAGGATGGCCACCACGCCGCAGCGCCGCCAGGGATTTCGGTTAATCATCAACTCCGTAATCTCCAATTCAACGTATCGTACAGGAAGCTTTACTCTTTGGCGTGCTCTTGCCGGCCGGCGACGTTACATATTTGACGCTGCAAACCTCAAGAGGGTTATCCGGCGCTCTATCTTTATCAAAACGCAGACCCATATGGAACTTATCACGCGCAGTCATCTTCGGGAAGGACTATAAGTGGCGACCGAACCACTGTACGGTGCGGGCGATCACTTCCTGTTCCCAAGGGACGGAAGTGTATACGTGGTCCGCTCCGGCGATGATGGCGAGCTCCTTGGCATCGGCGCCGGCAGCATGGAAGAAGTCGCGGGCGTGCGAAACCGGGATAACCATATCCTTTTCCGGATGGATGATCAGCGTTGGCCCCTTGAAGCGGGCGAGATGGCGAATGGGCTCGATCTTCAGCATGTCCTCTTCCAGGCGCGGGTTGAGCTCGCGTCCCTCGACTTCCACGGCGCCGGGCTTGCCCGGAATCTTCTTGATCGATTGCTTGACGAGTTCGCGCAGGCGAGCGGTATGCGCGACGGCGCTCCACAGCACCACCACCTTTGCCTGGACGCTGGGCGCGAGGGTCGCCGCCACCGCACCTCCCAGGGAAAGCCCCAGCAGGCCTACGCGCTGGGGGTCGACGTCCGTCTGCCCGCGCAAGAAGGCCGCGGCGGCGCGCCCGTCAGCAATCTCCCCGCGCAGGGTCATCTCCCGGAATTCGCCATCGGATTCCCCCGACCCATAGAAATCAAAACGCAAGGAGGCGATCCCCGCCTGCGCCAAAGCGCGCGAACATTTCACGAACAGCGCATGGGATTCCGTCCGACTGCCCGTGAATCCATGAAACAACACCACGCCGGGTACGGGCCGATTCAGCGTGGCGACGGGCATGTGCAACATACCCCGCAGTGTTTTGCCCGTGGGGTTGGCGAACTCTACGAACCGTTCAATTGCGGGATTCTTCACGTCAACAGCACCTCTTGCCAGGGTGACCCTTGACTTTATCAGAGTGGGTCAAGGGGTGGGAGGCAATTATGCTTCTATGCCTACGGTCTTGTCATCCGCTCAATATCGCCAAGAGGTCAGATCGGCGCCGGGCGGTGCGGTTTTTTCCATGCGCGCGAGGATCTTGGGGAGGTACATGGTGTGGTAGTGCAAACGGGAAAGATAGTTGGGCAGATTCGGGTCGCCGTTCCAGCAATGCTCGGCCCGATCGCCGTACTTCACTTCCCCCTCGTAGGGCGGATTCGTGGTCTTGAGAAAATCCTCCAGGTAATAGACCGCGTCATTCAGGAAATACGTATCCGCGCTGCCCACGTAGATGTGAAGTTTCCCCTGAAGTTTGGGGGCGAGCTTGGGCCAATCACGTTGCAAAATGGCGCTCAAATCATAGTGTTCGTTCCAGTACGCAGCCACGTTGGGATCGATCGCGCCGGTTTCCTTGTCAAAAATCGGTTGGGGATATCCGTCCTTGCCCACCGGTCCGAACACCGCCTGCCAAATGTCAAACTGCTCGCCCGAGCGGGCATGCGATCCCAGGGCCAGCTCATATTGGTTCATGCCCTGGACGGTGGCGAGCGCGTGGCCCAGATAATCCCGCATGGCGGGCTGCGCGATCTCCGTGTGCGCTCCTTGCAAATAAAAAGCGTTCTTGTCCTGGTACAAATTGATGGTGGTGTAAGCGCGAAAATCCACGGGATCGGGGCACGCCACGAACGCGCCGTTGTAATGGTCGGGATAGAACATTTGCACGGCCATGGCTTCCCACCCGCCGGTGGAACCTCCATAGGCGAACCGCGCCCAGCCCTGGCCGATCCCGCGGAATTGTTTCTCGATCGCCGGAATCAGTTCCGTCTCAATGGCATCACCATAGGGGCCGAGGTTGGCGGAATTCACCGCGTAGGAATCGTCGTAGTAGGGATTGGCGTGATTGATTTCCGCAATCAGGACGCGCGGGAATCCCGGCGAGATCCACTGCTGGTAAAGTTTGTAGGCTTCTTGCTGTTGGATGCGGTTGTAGCCGGTAATGTGAAAGCGCTCGCTGTAATCGGGTTTCAGATTGGGGTCGGGAGGCTCGGTCCGAAAGTCTTCGAAATCGGTGTTGAAATGGTCCTCGGCGATGATGAGAGGATAATGCACCGCGGGGTGTGTATCAAAACCTTCGGGGACCAGGACATTGGCGCTGAGGTACATGGGGCGCCCCCAGAACTTGCTCAGGAGCTGGCTTTGAATCTTCAGGTGCCGGATGTAGAGGGTGTCCGGTGGGGGCGGGATGGGTGGAATTTCCCGGTTGAGATCGATGGCGACGATCCCGGGAGACGCACCCAGCGAAATCTTGCGCGGAGTGGAATAGAGGTTGCCGGGTGCAAGGTTCCAGTGCTGCCCCTCGCCCCGGTCCATGGGCAACTTTACCGTGTAGCCGTCGGCGCGATGGAAGGTTTCATAACGGTGCAGGACGACCTGCACGTAGTATTTCCCCGCCGGAACGTCGCGCAGGTAGCGAATGGGGTATCCCATGGCGGAATCGCCGAACATAACCGCTTGCCCGGGCTGCATCGCGTCCACGTCCATCCCGAACACCATTTGCGTCCGCACGGAATCGTCGATTTGGAGGCGCGGCTCGGCGGAAGGATCGGTGGAGAGAACCAAAAGCAAACGTCCGTCAATGGGCTGCTCGGCGCGAGCCTTGCGGAAGGAGATGGAAAAACGCGGCCCGGATTGAGCAGCGGCTGAGCCTGTCAGGGTCAGGACCCAACAGGTCAGAACCATGAGGGTTTTGGCGATGCGTGACCGCGGGTGTGCGGGGTGTGCGGGCATAAATCCTCCATGATTGCGAGCGCGGTGAATCCCGGGAATTGTATACCGAATTCCCGCGACGGAAAGACACGGTAAGCCAAAGTAGCGCAGGTCTCCGTCCTTGAGGCCTTCGGATTTTCGCAAAGGAGAACCGCGGACCTTAAAAACCAGCGACCTGTCTACTCTATGTTCCGCAACATAAAATCTGTCGCCAACTTTCTCACCTTGGGATCGGGGTCTTGCATGGCTTTTTCCGTCATACCGCTCAGTGGACCAATGAGATCAGGACAATCCCATACACACATTGCGATGCTCGCCCGCAAGGCGCGCAGGCGGATTGCCGGGTCGGCCTTACGGAACTCCCTTTCCGCGGTTCCTCCATAGAGCCCTTCGTAAAGATAGCCAATGCCGTTACCACACCACGGTCTGGAGGGAAGGTACATGATTGGAAACCCATCCTGGTTCGGCTGCGACTCGGTGAAGTTTTTTCCGGAGAGCCATTGATAGAGCTGGTCTTTCATATACGAATCCGGGTCACGCAGTTCCGGGAAAGTCGTCCCGTGGATCCATTGATAGATCTGGTATTTCGCATACTGAACACGCGTGTATTTGTAGGATACGCATCCCGTCAAAATCAGGCCTGCGAGGATGAGGGAGATTCCTTTGGAGGTTGCAATCTTTCGCAGGATGGCCGGGCGGCGGTAATGATCAACGATTTCAAGAGCTATCCACAAATCCAGAGCCAACGTGATCCAAAACATCCAGAACCCGCTATAAAGATCTGTGGCGCTGCAGACCCACTGCAAGACCACCAACAGGATCAAACAGGTGACGCGGGTGCGTGGCAAGTAAGTCATCATGGGTCGCCTCGCCGGTGTCGCGGCTCAGGAAACATATTCTAACCTAATAGACACCAAGGTAAAGGGCCTGGTTCCGTCTAATTGCAGCGGGGCTCACACGTCTGGCTAAGTAGGACCGAAGGTGCACAGTCGGCTCTAGCCATCCTAGGGCTGGGATTCTAAGGCGCTCGCAGGGCGCTCGCCAGATAGCTCAGGGAAGCCGGTGCGATGAGGCGATAGGGAACGATGCTGCGATGCTTGACCTCGCGCACGGCGATGGAATCGGCAAAGACCATGTCGGCGGCGGCGAGGGCTTTGGGGTCGGCGAGGGGAAGCAGGAACTCTTGCAGCACGTGGCGGCGTCCGGCGGCAGTGGCCAACACGCGGCTGGCGGTTTGCAGGAATCCTGCACTGACGGAAACCACCGCCATTACGGAGGGCTCGCGCCGCTTGCGGATCATGTCCACTTGCTCGTCCGCCGCGCCGAATTCCAAAGAAATGGCGGGACGATCCTTGGGCAGCAGCGGATTGACGTCGGGGATGGCATATTGTGCGGCCACCGCCAGCGCGCCGATTCCGAGGCCGGGGTTCGCCGCCAATTCCACACGCGAGCAGACCTCCACGGGCCAGTTGATCGCGGCACGGATCTCTTCCCGCAGCAGGCGGCGCAGACCCGCATCGGCTTCGACCACCAAAATGTGATCGGGGGGTTGGGCCAATAAGCGCTCGCGCACCCGTTCGCGCAATGATTGCAGCGAATGCCCCTGCTCGCGTGCCACGCGAATCAGCGTGTTGATGAGGTCGTCGAGGCCGCTCGCAGCGCGAGGATGCAGCCCTTCCTCCAACGCTCGAACCGTGACGCGGCTGCCTCGGTGTCCCACCAGCCACATGCGCCGGATCAAATCCTGGTAAGCCTCGCTCACCGTGTTGTGGTGAATCTTCAGGCGGCGAGCCAGTTCGCGCACGCTGGGCAGCGCCTGCCCCGGTTGCAGCTTGCCCGTGGCAATGTGAAAGACGATCTGCTCCGCCAACTGCTGGCGCAGAGGAACCTCGCTCTCTTTGCTGATGCGGATGTCCATTCTAGTCTAGTGTGGTGTCCCGCTTAATATTTGACAACCCTGTATTGTACGGACCCCCTCACCCCCAGCCCCTCTCCCCCAAGGGGGCGAGGGGAGTTGGTAGCATAACTACATCACTCAATTCTCCCCTCGCCCCCTTGGGGGAGAGGGGCTGGGGGTGAGGGGGTCCTGTCCATCGTCATCTAATACGGGACCCCACACCAAGTGTGTCCCCGAAGCCAACGTTGTTTTTCCCAAAGCTCATCCAAGACGAAACTTAGCTCAAATTAGGCCCAAATGTCTGCGGTATTCTGCAAAATCCCCGTCAATTCGATGTAAATGTCCGAAGCTTAGTCATAAATGTCCGATTTTTTCTCGGGCATTGTGTCCATGTTTTCTTTGTTTTCATATATTTAGTGGCTTCGGTCGTCATAAAATAACATCTTTTTTGCGAGCCAGCACCCGATTTGGGACATCTTGTCGTATGAAGCCTTCGTGCGTCCCCACGACGGGCGGAGGTCGAATTGTTGCTTGCTCATCATGCGCGCAGCCCTTTCCTGCCTGACCACAGCCTTCAGAGCCTAGCATACTTCAGAGCCTAGGGCTTTGTCAAGCGGATAACGAGCGAAATGAAAACCGCGTGTGCCCGCCGACTTGGTCGGACCTCTGGGACATAGATATTGAGGAGGCGCCAGCCGCAGCCGACATTAAAGTGAGCGGTGCGCCCGGCGAAATCCCGAAGGCCTTCTGGAAAGGTCCGTCGGGGAAGGCGTGGAGGATTCCACACGACTGGCGGAGGCGGCGCATCAAGCTGCCCGACTGCGATGGGCTGCTGAGGAACAGCTTTCCTCGTTACATAGCCAAGAAGTTCGGCGGTCGAATCGTCGCTGTCAACTACCATCCGGGGTCGCTATGCTGCCTGCACGACGGATACAGGGTCAAGGATGGACGGGGCAAAAAGTGGCCTGTGAGGGCGGCTGATTGCGTGGTGGTCGGCTTCGGCGACGAAACCGAGCGGTATGGGTAAGGGTTCATTCTAATGGGCAGTCATTAACTTTTAGCAAGCCTTGCCATTGGCGAACGGTCCACTTCATCACGTGTGCCTGATTCGACCGCGTGCCTTCCTCGTGGACTGCTACTGGAGCGCTTCTTTTAGACGTTCGCGGAGCAGCACACGCCGCGCTTCAATGAAGTCGCGAAAATGTGTGAGTCTTAGCACTTCAATGCCTGCCCCGGAAGACTCACCCGCCTCAAGGTCTGTCGGCAGATCGCGATCGAGGCAAAACTTCTCAACATCAATCTTTTGGCGTTTCGCCTCATTAGTAACCCAGTCGGAAAGCGGGGCGTCCTTTTTAGATTTATTTTCATTGGTATCCAAGTGCCGCAAGTTGAGAATGCTGTTCCAGTGCTCAGGGAGGCGATAGAACTCCAGGTCGGACTCCGGCACGCCTGCGGCTAGCAAAGCACGCTTGTTGAATGCGGACGCAGGATGCAAATGATCTTCGTGAAAATCCCCGTTCCTGTAGTCTAAGTTCGGCGCAAGAAGCGCGAGAATGCTGAACGCATCCTTTTGCCCGTATTGAGTGTAAAGCAATGAATCGATGAATTCATCGCCGATGCTCGGATCCTTACCCTGCACCTTAAGAATAGCGCCAATTGCCTCCACAGGAAATTGCGTCAAATCAGGCCGGATGAAAGGTTTTCCGAACTCCGTATCTTTCTGCAGAAATGCTTTGCGCACAGCGGAAAGGACCGTGTCGGCAGAGGTCCCGAAAATCCGTTTAAGTAGCACCACGTGCAGCCAACGGCGAATGCAATCTCGATCAGACCTGAGCCCGACTTCCGAGGTAAGACGTCCTTGTAGGGCCTTGTGATGGGTCCAGTAGACTATTGGAAGCAAGGCATTGTTAGAAGTTAGCGACCTGTCGCTGTAACCGAAGTTTCGAATGAGCCCAAAGACTTCGAGAATGCTTTGCTGAATGCCTTCCCAGTTGTCTTCGAATGGTTTGACTTGCGCGGCCGAAAAATTCGCAACCTTATAACGGATGTCAGCACCGTACAGGTATAAGCACGCCTTGAGGACAAAGTTCTTGTCGATTGAGAAGCCTTGTTTAAATATTTGATCAACGAGTCCCCGTATCTCCTTGCTTGCATCTTTCACTTTCCAATTAGCGATTGCAGTGGACATGAGCATGTCAGACAGGGAAAGCGGTTCACCCCCGCTGTTTACCCGGACGAAAACGTTTAGGGCCCGCTCCATATCCGCCTTCTGAATCAAGTAGTAGTTGATCAACTTATGTGTGTGGACCACCGCATGCAGCTTTGACAGCGCCCTTGAGGCAAATTCGCTCTCGGAATAGCCATTTTCTTTCAGCATTTTGTTGAACTCGAAAGCTTCTGGCACTTTGAGGATTTCTCCGGCTGCAAACCACTTTTCGGGTTTCTGTTCATACTCGCCCTGGGTTAGGAACCGAAACTCGTAGCGCCTGCCCGTTTGTTCCTCGTCATCATCGGCGGCTTGGGCCTCAACATTTAGGTACAGCTTTCGCGTTGGTAACTTAGTTTCGGTATCCTCCCACCAAACTCCAGGCAACTTATAGGCGTATGTTCCGGTAAGGCCGATATAAAGTGCTGTGAGGCGCTGCTGACCGTCCAGTACCGCGTCAAAGTCCCTATAGCCCTGAGTGGGGAATTCGGGATTGTGCGTGACGTACCGCTCTCGATACTTCACCAGAAACTCATAGTACCGATACTGATCCTTGTCCGCCTGGTCGCGCACTTCCCAAAAAAGAAAGCTGCCAAACGGGTAGCCCTGAAGAAGTGAGTCAAACAGCCATTCAACCTTCTTGGGCCCCCATATGAACTCTCTCTGTATAGCGGGCAGCAGAAGTCGCCTCTCACGAATTCGCGAAACAGCGTCGTCAATACTGATTGGAACCTGAAATGACATGCGCTTCTCCCATGTTATCTGGAATTTCCATTTTCAATTTTCGAACCACCAATAACAGACACCTAAGCGCCCCTGAATGCAATCACATGCTGGGTTTTGGCTGACTTCAGGCCCGCCGTAACACCGGAAACGAGACGACTGCCTGTCCGATGGAAAGAAATGGCCTGCCCTTCGATCTTGATTAGCCCTTTGCCGGTTGAGGCATAAAGGCCACGCTCAGGTGAAACCTGCGGCGCAGGCGTCTGACCGCAGGCTTCGACGGAAGCCCAAAGTGCAACAATCAGAAGACCTGCCAACTTAGTGCGACCCATGCTTCCCCATTTGGCCTTGGCAACTGAGTTCCTGAAAGCTTGCAGTTGTTCAGGCGGTTTATGGAAAAGGGTTCGTAGCTTAGTTATAAGGAGGCCCGCATGCACAATATCGGGTGTCTCCGCACCTGTGAAGTAGGCAGTCTACGAACTGGAACGTCCGCTGTCTGTTCAAAACGGCTCATTTTCACAAAGGGGGGCGGAGATCGTGCCTTGAATTGCTTGTGCGACAAAACCGTGGGCGGGCGCAGAGCAAGGTCCGCGTTTTGCGGCAACCCCCATCATGCCATTTCACGTGAATCGCAGAACTACGTTCTGCGCCAGCCAAGGCGCCTTTGGCACATCCAATTTCAATTCAGAGGCGCGATTGCGCACAGGAAAGCAATGCTCCCTGGCACCGGACACCCGACACCTGGCCCCTGACATCTGCACCTGATACCTAGCACCTGGCCCCTGACACCTCCTCTGCCTGTGACACTTCACAAACTGTAACGACCACGGTGGCGGAGGTTTCGCATTTGGCATATTCTCACACGCGAGGATGAAACCTATGGGAAGACTGAAATGCGCAATTCTAATCGCCGTGGCGGGGTGCTGTTGGCTCGATGCCCGATGCGACACCTCCCGTCCGGCGGTATTCCGAAGAAAACTTGAGCACACCACCGAGATCCAGGGCTATTCGTGCGCGAAGGGGTATGCTTGGTTCTATGCTGCCGGCCAGCTTGAAAGGTGTGGAGTCTCGCGGGAAACGGTGTTCGGTGACGCACACGTGCCGGCAGGTTCCATCATCGTCCTCCGGCCTAATGGAAGTCCGAGATATTGTTTTCTGAGCCACGATACGCTCATCGCCGGTTATAGAGTGATGGGACCGGGCTGGCTTCCAGTGGCGGAAGGTGTGACAACAGCGTTTTATCCGAGCGGGAAACTGAAGTCGATTTATCTGGTGGAGGACCAAGCCATTCAGGGTGTGCCGTGCCGGAGCGGCCAGTGGGGCATTTTCACCGATCCTTTCGGCGGCGGCAATCATGTCGAGTTCTACGAGACTGGGAAGCTGCGCGGCTGCAAGCTGACGAGGGATTTCAGCGGCGTTCGGCGAGGGCAGCGTTTCATCCAGGCTCCATGAGCAGGGGTTTTGCCGCGAAACCGGCCAGCAATTAAACTAGAATATTGAACACTGCAGGGAATCACTAAGATGGCGACTTCACGCGGATACTCGGACGTTGTGAAAAACCGGGGATTTGTTTATCTGCTGGCGGCGCAGGCGCTGGCGGTGTTTGACGACAATACCTTCAAGCAACTCCTCATGCTCTTCGTCACCGCGAGCGTTGCTTCCCTGGCCACGCGCAACCTCTACATTTCTCTCGGCACCGCGCTCTACGTGCTGCCGTACATCTTGTTCTCCTCCTATGCGGGCCAGGTGGCCGACCACTTCTCCAAACGCCGCGTGATCATTTTCCTGAAGATGGTCGAGGCCATGCTCCTCGTCCTCGCCACCTTTGCCATGTTTGCCGGGCAAGTGATGGCGATGCTGGCGGTGCTCTTTCTGTTGGGGATTCATGCGTGCTTCCTCGATCCCGCGAAAGAAGGAATCCTGCCGCAGATTTTTCCCGACGAGGCGCTCTCGCGAGCCAACGGGCTGATGCAGCTTACTGTTTACACCATGATTGTGTTGGGACCGGTAGCTGCGGGGCTGCTTCTCGACGCCTTCCTTTCCAGACCATACATTCCCGTGGCCATGCTGGTGGGCACGGCTTTGTTGGGATTGGTGGTGGCCAACGGCATCAGCCGCGTTCCCGCCATCGCCGCGGGAGAAAAGTTCCGTTGGAACGCCTTCCGGGAGTTTTGGCAGGACTTCGGGGAAATTCGCAGCTCGCGCGCGCTTTTCCGCACGGTCCTGGCCATCGCCTATTTCTGGTTTCTGGGTGCGGTCTACTTGCAGAACGTGATCGGTTACGGCCGCGACCTTTTGCACCTGAGCAATACCGGAATCAGCTATCTCACCGCTTCGGTATCGATCGGCGTAGGGCTGGGCGCGTTTGTGGCAGGCAAGCTATCCGGAGACCAGGTGGAATTGGGTCTGGTGCCCATCGGCTCGGTGGGTCTCGGCGTTTTCGGCGTGTTTCTCTTTCTTAGCCATCACTCTTTTGCCCAGGTGTTCATGGGGCATTTCCTGCTGGGCTTCTCGGGCGGGATTTTTATCATCCCACTGCAATCCTACCTGCAGGCGCACGCGGGCGAGCACTCCAAGGGGCGGATCATCGCCACCTCGAACGTCTTGACCTTCACCGGAGTCTTCCTGGGCGCGGGCATTTTCGCATTCCTCTCGGGTCCCTGCCGGATGCAAGCGAACCAGATTCTGTTGGTCATGGCAGTGATTTCGTTCGGCGCAACGTGGCATATTCTTACGGTCCTGCCCGACTTCATGATCCGTCTGTGCTTCTTCCTCCTTACGCATACGTTCTACCGCATCGAAGTTCGCGGCGCGGAAAACCTGCCCCGGCAGGGGCCGGCGCTGCTGGTGTGCAATCACATTTCCTTTGCCGACCCGTTTCTGATCGGCGCCTGCACGCCACGCTTCATTCGCTTCCTGATGTACCGGCACTTTTACGAGACGGCGGGAATCCACTGGCTGGCCAAGCTAATGGGCGCGATTCCGATTTCAGAAGCCGACAAGCCGCGGGAGTTGGTGGAGTCGATGCATACGGCGCAGGACCGTTTGCGCGATGGCGACCTGGTGTGCATTTTCGCCGAAGGGGCCATCACGCGCACGGGAAACCTGTTGCGCTTCCGGCGCGGCTTTGAGCGTATTACGCGCGGCCTTTCGGTTCCTATCATTCCCGTCCACCTCGACCGCGTGTGGGGCAGCATTTTCAGTTTCGAGCGCGGGCGCTTCTTCTTCAAGTGGCCGCGCCGCGTCCCCTATCGCGTCACGGTGAGTTTTGGCCCGCCGCTTCCCGGCGATGCGAATGCCTTCCAGGTGCGGCAAGCGGTGATGGCGCTGAGCGCGGAGGCCTTCGCGCGCCGCGGGCACTCACAGCATCCACTGCCCGAGTTGTTCCTGGATAGCGCGCGGCGCAACTGGCGGCGTTTCGCCATGGTGGATTCCACCGGGCGCGAGGTGAACTTCGGGCAGGCATTGATTGGCTCGTTGCTGTTCCGGCGCCATGTGGTGAAGCATTGCCAAGGCGAGAAAATGATTGGCGTCCTGCTGCCGCCCTCGATTCCAGCGGCGTTGCTGAATTTCGGCATCAGCCTGGCGGGCCGCGTGCCGGTGAATCTGAATTACACGTCCTCCAAGCAGGCGATGGACGTGGCCATTGAGCGCTCCGGGCTGAAGACAATCTTCACTTCGGAAAAACTGTTAAGCCGGTTGGGAATCGAGAAACGCCCCGGCATGGTGGTGATTGAAGACGTGGCGAAGGGCTTCATGCGGCGCGACAAACTGGCTTGGGCCGCCATCGCCCGCTTGGTTCCCACCGCTCTGCTGCGCCGCATGTTGATTCCGCGCGAGGTCAAGCTCGATTCGCTGGCCACGGTGATTTTCTCCAGTGGCAGCACGGGGACGCCCAAAGGCGTGATGCTGAGCCACCGCAACATCGTTTCCAACCTGGAGGCCGTGCAGCAGACGATTAACGTGAACCGGAGCGATTGCCTGCTGGGGATTCTGCCTTTCTTCCACTCCTTCGGTTTCTCCATTGGATTGTGGCTGCCGGCCATTTCCGGATTCGGCGTGGCCTATCATTCCAACCCGCTCGAGGCGCGGAAGATCGGCGACCTCTGCCGGAAGTTTCATGTCACCATCATGATTTCCACGCCCACCTTCGTGGGGGAATATGTGCGCCGATGCGAGGCGGAGGATTTCGCCTCGTTGCGCGTGGCGATTGTGGGCGCGGAAAAGATGAAGCCTGAACTTGCTGACGCCTTCCGCGAGAAATTCCGCCTCGACCTCCTGCAAGGCTACGGGTGCACGGAGCTTTCGCCGGTGGTGTCGGTGGAAAACTCCGGCTACAGCGGCGGCGATCAAAAACAGGTCGGCGCCAAACGCGGCACAGTCGGACACCCCATTCCCGGCGTCGCGGTGCGCATCGTGAATACGGAGACCTTTGCCACGCTCGGCCCGGCGCAAGCGGGCATGATGTTGGTGAAGGGTCCGAGCGTGATGATGGGCTACCTCGGCGAGCCGGAAAAGACGCGCCAGGTCCTGTGGGAGGACGGCTGGTACATCACCGGCGATGTGGCGCAACTGGATGAAGATGGCTTTATCGAGATTACCGGCCGGCTGGCGCGTTTTTCCAAGATCGGCGGCGAGATGGTGTCGCACGTTCAGGTTGAGGACGCGCTGCACCGCGCTCTGGGCTGCACTGATCTCCGCATGGTGGTGACATCGATATCCGACGAGCAGAAAGGTGAGCGCTTTGTGGTGCTCCATACGGAGTTGGGATTGAGCGTGGATGAGTTGCTCAAGCGCATGCGGGATTCCGGGCTTCCCAAACTGTGGGTGCCGCGCAAAGAAAACTTTTTCCCGGTGCCCGCGTTGCCGTTCCTCGGCAGCGGCAAACTGGATTTGAAACAGGTGAAGGAAGCCGCCCAGAGGCTCGCCGCCACGCAGCCCGCCACGGCGCCGGAATGAGGGTTACGCCGCCCTCACGGCAAGGGTGCCAAACACTGCATTACCTTCATAGTGTCCCCCCAGAGCCGGGATTATGCGGGGTGGGCGGCAAAATGATAATACGATTTGTAGACCCATTTGCCGGGAAGATGTATACTCCCTTTCGGCGCTCCGCTCGATCCACTTGCTGGCGCTGGTGGGTCTCGGTGGGACTGGCTCCATCTCCGGGCCGGTAATTTCAATTTAATCGATTGCTTGCGACTCAATGTTTCTTTCTCGCTTAATCGTTCGCCTCTGCCTCTGGCTGTTGGCCCACACATTTTATCGGGTGGAAGTTCGCGGTGGGGAAAACCTGCCGAAGAGCGGCCCGGCGCTGCTGGTGTGCAACCACATCGCATTTGTCGATCCTTTCCTGCTGGGCGCGGGGGTGCGGCGTTCCATTTGCTCGCTGATGCCGCGGCGTATCTATGAGGCGCGCGCCATTCGCTGGCTGGCGAAGCGGATGGGAGCGATTCCCGTCTCCGCCGCCGACCCGCCGCTGGAGAGGTTGCGGACGGACCAGATGGCTCAGGATCGCCTGCGCTCGGGCGAATTGGTTTGCCTGTTTGCGGAATCCTCCCTGATGCGCGCGGGTGACTTGCCCCGCTTCGCACCCAGTCTGGAGGCCCTCACGCGCGGCCTCAATGTGCCGGTAGTCCCTGTGCACATCGACCGTGAGTGGGGACACATCTATGGTTTTGAACACGGACGGTTCTTCTTCAAGTGGCCGCGCCAAATTCCCTATCGCGTAACGGTGAATTTCGGCGCCGCGCTCCCGGCAAGCTCCAGCGCCTTCCAGGTGCGGCAAGCCATGTCGCTGCTGGGCGCGCAGACCGCCGCCCGGCGCGACGCCGTGCAACAAACCTTGCCGGCGGCGTTTCTGGATTGCGCACGGCGCAACTGGAGCCGCTTGGCTATGGCGGATTCCGCCGGGCGCGAGCTCACCTTCGGGAAGGCGTTGATTGGCGCGCTGCTTTTCCGGCGCTTTGTGGTGGAGCATTGCCCGGGAGAGAAGATGGTGGGCGTGCTCCTGCCGCCCTCGGCGCCCACAGCGGTGGTGAATCTCGGCATCACCCTGGCGGGCCGGGTGGCCGTGAACCTGAATTACACCGCGCCCCTCCAGGCCGTGGATTCGGCCATTGAGCGCTGCGGAATCAAGACCATTTTCACCTCGGAAAAACTGCTGGAACGGTTCGGCATCCCCAAGCGACTGGGCATGATTCTGCTGGAAGACGCGGCGCAGTCCTTTTCCAAGTTTGACAAGCTGGTGTGGGCGATTATCGCTCGCCTGACACCCACCACACTCTTGCGCCGAGTGTTAATTCCACGGGAAGTAACCCTGGATTCCCTTGCCACCGTGGTCTTCTCCAGCGGCTCCACGGGAACGCCCAAGGGCGTGATGCTGACCCACCGCAACATCGTCTCCAACGTGGAAGGCATGCTCCAGACCATCGACGTGGATCGGAACGACTGCCTGCTGGGGGTTTTGCCCTTCTTCCACTCGTTCGGCTTTACGGTGGGATTGTGGCTGCCCGCCATCGCCGGGTTCGGCGTGGTTTTTCACACCAACCCGCTGGAGGCGCGCACCATTGGCGAGCTCTGCCGCAAGTATAGCGTCACGCTGATTATCGGCACGCCAACTTTCGTTTGGGAATACGTCCGGCGCCTGGAGCGGGATGATTTGGCCTCCGTCCGCGTGGCCATTGTGGGCGCGGAAAAAATGCGTTTGGAACTCGCCAACGCCTTCTGGGAAAAATTCCATCTGGATCTCTCCCAGGGTTATGGCGTTACGGAAACTTCGCCGGTAGTGTCGGTGGAAACGGCCGGACGCAACCGCCAAAGTCTAATGGGTTGCGTGGAGGCGGGAAGCGTGGGCCGGCCGATGCCCGGAACGGCCGTGCGCGTGGTACACACCGAAACGTTTGCGCCCCTGGGACCTGGCCAGGAAGGAATGCTGCTGGTGAAAGGGCCGTGCGTGATGGCGGGGTACCTCGATGAGCCGGACCTGACGCGCCAGGCCATCTGGGAAGACGGCTGGTATATAACCGGCGACGTGGCGCAACTCGACGAAGATGGCTTCATCACTATCACCGACCGGCTATCGCGCTTTTCGAAAATAGCCGGCGAAATGGTTTCCCATGTCCACCTGGAGGAAGCGCTGCACCAGGCCCTCGGCTGCCTGGAGCAGCGGCTGGTGGTGACGGCGGTCTCCGACCATCAGAAGGGTGAGCGCTTCGTGGTGCTGCACCTCGAATTGGGATTGGAAGTGGACCAATTGCTGAAACGCGTGCGCGACTCCGGATTGCCCGCCTTGTGGCTGCCGCGCCGCGAGCACTTTTATCAGGTCGAGGCGCTCCCCGTGATGGGTAGCGGGAAATTGGACCTGAAACTGGTAAAACAAACCGCGCAGAAACTCACCGCCGGTGTGGCGGTGGCGTAAGCAGCTCCTTCTTTAAAGCTCTATCCCCAGTGCTCGCAGGTCACCCTCCAATTGTCCCGCATTCAGAAACTGGACAGTGTGCAGGCCCAGCCGCCGCGCGCATTCCAGGTTCAGCGAGCGGTCGTCGATGAAGACGCACTCTTGCGGCTGCCGCTGCGAGAGGTCGAGCGCAAGACGGTAAATCTGCGGGTGAGGTTTGGAAACGCCCAGGTAGCAGGAGCTGAAGAATACGGAAAAGCATTGGCGCAATCCGAATTTCTCAATGCGGTAAAGATTCAACTCGCGCGATTCGTTGTTGAGCGTGGCCATAAAGACCTTGCGCGCTTGCGCCAGCCGCGCCACGAGGGCGAGCGAGCCGGGCAGCGCTTCCGACTGCGCGAACATGAAATCGCGCACCTCTTGCGGGTGAAAGGTTCGAGGGCGGTAAAAGATGGTGCGGTCGAGATACTGGTCGAGGTCGAGTTGGCCGTTCTCGAACGCGGCGCCCAGCATTTGGTGCCGGCCCTCGAAGTCATCGCTATCCAGACCGAACTGCTGCACCAGCCTGGCGCGCTCGAGCTGATCCCAAGCGTTGGTTAACAACACGCCGCCTACATCGCAAAACACCGCGGAAATGTTGGGCACGGTACGCCTCCCGTCAAGATCAGCCTTTGGCCAATCAGAGCCCTGTCCCATCGGAAGTGAATGCCTATGATAGCACGATGAACAGAGGGGAAGGGCCGGGTGCGCTCGACAGGTTCAGCACGTGTAGGCTTCCCTCCGCGCTTCCGGTGGGACTTGTGATTGTTCTCCGCAACGTGACCATGTTCCCCCATCCCGGTTTTTGGAAGTTGCGCCCCGCTCCCCTACCTGCCTAAGATGGGGAGCCTTTTGATTGAATAATGCCGGAGGTCGCCCATGCCTCTTGAATTACACCAACTGAAGAAGCTCGATGATTACCGCTATCTGGTGCCGCGCGGCACGAAGCCGGGAATGTTGACGGACGCCCTCATTTTCACGGACGAGAGGCTGCTGAAGGACCTAATAAAGGACCTGGCGTTGGAGCAGGCCATCAATGTGGCGATGTTGCCCGGCATCGTGGGACGGTCGCTCGCCATGCCTGACATTCATCAGGGCTACGGATTCCCCATCGGGGGCGTGGCGGCTACGGACCCGCACCACGACGGCGTGGTCTCACCGGGCGGCGTGGGGTTTGACATCAACTGCGGCGTGCGCCTGCTCGGCAGTTCGCTGACCCGCGGGGAAGTTCACACCAAGATTCGCGAACTTGTGAACCAACTGTTTCGCGACATTCCCTCGGGCGCGGGGCACAGTGGCAACATCCGGATTTCCTATCCTGACCTCGACAAACTGCTTCAGGAGGGCGCCGCGTGGATGGCCGAGCACGGCTATGGACGCGGGGAGGACTTGACCCATTGCGAGGAGAGCGGGGCCATCGACGGCGCGGACCCGGGCGCGGTGGGCGATCACGCGAAAAAGCGCGGCTTGCCGCAGGTCGGCACGCTGGGGTCAGGTAATCACTTCCTCGAAGTCCAATATGTCGAGCAGGTGTTTGATCCCAGCCGCGCCGAAGCACTGGGGCTTTATGCCGGCGAGGTGGTGGTGCTTATCCACTCCGGCTCTCGCGGGTTGGGACACCAGGTGTGCACCGATTACCTGCGGGAAATGGGTCCAGCCATGCATCGCTACGGCATTGACCTGCCGGACCGTCAACTGGCCTGCGTGCCGGTGAATTCACCGGAAGGGCAAGCCTATCTTGCCGCCATGCGCGCCGCGGCGAATTACGCCTGGGCCAATCGCCAGGGAATTACCCACTTCACCCGCCAGGCGTTCAAGCGGATTTTTGGCGAGCAGGAGGAACTGCGCGTCATTTACGACGTGTGCCACAACATCGCCAAACTCGAACGCCACCAGGTGGAAGGCCGCGAGCGCGAAGTGATGGTGCACCGCAAGGGCGCCACGCGCGCTTTTCCGCCGGGCCATGCGGATGTGCCTGAGGTCTACCGGCTCGTGGGGCAACCGGTGCTGATTCCCGGCTCGATGGGGACTTCGTCCTATGTGCTGGTGGGCGCCGAGGGCGCCATGCGGGAAAGCTTCGGCACCACCTGCCACGGCGCGGGCCGTGTAATGAGCCGCACGGCGGCCAAGAAATCACCTTACGCCCAGGACGCCAAGCAGCGCCTGGAAGACCTTGGCATCATCGTGCGTGCCGACTCGCGCGATGGCATTACGGAAGAGATTCCGGAAGCTTATAAGGATGTGGATGCGGTCATCGATGTGGTGCACAACGCGGGCTTGGCGCGCCGCGTGGCACGGCTGAAGCCCATGGGGGTGATTAAGGGATAGGGGTAGGATAACCAATGAAAGTCATCAAAGTCCCAATGAATGATGATCTCCTCCGGCCCCTTTCGCGACAGGTGAAAACTCGCAAGCTTACTCGGTCTGCCTTGATCTGCGAGGCCTGCCAGCATCATCTCGAAAAGCTTCGTGAAGACGATCTCGATCGGCAATACGTGGCGGGATACCGCCGCCACCCGGAAAGCGCTGCGGTCGGAAGGGCAGGTGAAAGACTGGCGGGCGAGGTATGGCCCCGCGAGGATTGGTCATGAAGCGCGGGACCATTGGAGTTTCGGTCACACCTGCCTGGCAAGATAATTCTGAATGCCGATGCTCTCGATGAGCCCAAGTTGCTCTTCCAGAAAATCGACGTGCTCTTCTTCGTCCGCCAGGATGGCCTCGAGCAGGTCGGCCGAGGCATTATCGCCGGCTTTGCGGGCGGCAGCGATGGCGGCGTTGTATTCGGCCACGGCATTCTTTTCCAGCGCCAAGTCATTCCGGAATTGCGATTTCACGTCCTTGCCCACGGCGAGTTTGGGCATGTCATTCAGATTGGGCGTACCTTCCAGAAAGAGAATGCGCTCGATGAGTTTTTCCGCATGCGTCATCTCGTTGATGGACTCTTTCTTGGTGTGCTCGCTGAGTTTCTTATAACCCCAATTTTCGCACATTTCCGCGTGGATGAAATACTGGCTGATGGCCCCCAGTTCCTCCTTCAGCATTTTGGCCAGAACCTCGATGACTTCCGGTTTGCCCTTCATATTTGCTCCTTATGTCCGCGGACTCTCTTCCCTCGAGCCGACTACCAGTGATAAATGGAAAAAAGGCATTCGTCAAGGGGAATGCGTGGGGGGAGAAGCCTCCTTAATCCCATTTTTATCCCGTTCGCCGCCGTTGTGTTTCTCCCTCACATGGGCGATCAAGTCGCGGACGCTGTCGGCGAGCTCCACAACTTCGCCGTCCCCTTTTACGTTGAACTCGATTTCGTAATTTCCCGCCGCAGCATGGTCGACCGCTTGTTTCAGGTCGGTTAAGGGCTTCACCACCTGGCGTGGCAGCAGGAAGCTGACCCATACGCTCACCAGCAGGGTAATCAACGAGACGATTCCGCCAATGATCTCGGCGCGGAGCAGCAAGGCGCGGGCGTGTGCGTGATCCCTCTGAACGCGCTGCCAACCGCGGCTTTCGAGTTCGGCTGAGAGGTTGAGGATTCGCTGGCTGGCGGTGGCCAAATCCCGCGAGGTTTGGCGAATCTCCGGGTCGTCCTCCTCCACTTTCGCCGCTACTTCCGCGTCAAAGGACTCAATGCGAGCGCGCAGCATATCGATCAAGCGCGTGCGGCTTTCGCGGGGCGATTGTGTTAGAACGTCATCCAAGTCCTTCTGATAGGTCTGCAGGATTTCCCGCAGGCTTTCAATAGGAGGCAGATTGCTCTCCCCCAACCGCTCCACCGCGTGGTTAAAGCTCAAACGGTAAAAGGTGATCTGTGCCTCCAGATCGTCGTAGGTGGGCTTTTCCTGGGGTTGCAGGGTGCGGCAGGCTTGAATGGTTTTCTCCAGTTGACGTAAAGATTCCCGGTTGCGGGCAATGTCGTCAGGGTCGTGGAGGAGAAAGTAATTGGTTTCCGCCCGCCGGGCGTCAAGCATCTCAATGGAAGCGCGCTCGGCATCCGTGGCCACGGGAACATCGACGCTGACGATGCGGTCTACGATCGAAGCCATGGCAAACAGGTAATAGACCGCTATGAAGATGACTGGCACCAGGATCAATCGCACCAGCGCCAGGCTCGAAGCTACTCGGCGACGCAGGGAGAAACCCTGAAGGAAGACAATGAATGAACTCGGCGAACGCCAAACCATACGTCAGTTCCCACCGCATAAAGCAGGCGAGCACATAAGATTATATGTGACCGCGGCATATTACTCCAAAATGGTGCTTGCGTGGGGCGAATTCCACTTGCCGTTTACCTCATACGCGGCTGCGACTCCAGCCAGCCAGCGCTTGTGAAGGTGTGAAACACTCCGTTGAGATCCTTCCAACCGCAGGGGTGCGGAGGCGCAGAGACTTGAATCGCCCGCTCTCGGTGTCTCCACATCCCGGCGATAAGAATGGAACTTTCCTACTCCGCCAACCGTAATCTAAGACAGCGGCAGTCACCGGAATGGAGGAAGAAAAATGTTTTGCCCTCAATGCGGATCCGAGTATTCCCAGACCGTGAAGTTTTGTTGTCATTGCGGGACGGGGTTGTGTACACCCGTTTGCACTGTAGCCAAGAAGCTTACGCGCTCGCGTACGGACAAGAAAATCGCGGGCGTCTGTGGCGGGTTCGCTGATTACCTCGATCTGGATGTGACCCTGGTGCGAATTATATGGCTGATGCTGGCCTTTTTTGGAGGTTGGGGAATCCTCGGCTATTTGGTTGCTTGGATCATTATGCCGGAAGCGCCCCTGCCGCCAACCTCGGTGGCCACAGCCGGATCGGTCATCCCCCAACCAGCGGGGAATCGCTGAGCCGGGCAGTGGCAGGGATACGCTAGCGCTCGAGAATATCCTTGAAGGCGTTGAGCGCGACTTTCTTGGGCTGGCGATCCATGACAAAATCGACGGTGCGCGTGGAATTTCCGACCATTTCCACCTGGTTCAGCCGCACCATGCCGTTGCCAAAATCCGCGAAGACCGGTACGAACATGGCAAAATGGTCGTCCACTTCGCTCTGGGTGATTTCCGCGCGCACACGGAAGCCGCGTCCCCCAGCCGGTTGCAAATCATATTTGAACTGATAGCGCGGCACCTGGGTGCCGTACACCCATTCGCCGAAGAACCAATCGAGGCGCCCGTTCCTTTGCAGGTCGAGCAGCTTGGGTATGTGTTTTTCGGCGATGGCCTTGAACGACTCGGTGGAGGCAGGCAAGTCGCGGTGACTCTCCATGAAGTCGTGCATCATGTCGATAAAAGCCTGATCGCGACCGCCGGAGCCTTGAGCATACATCAAGGACCGCAGCATGAGCAGGACGTAGGCGCCCTTGGAATAGGTGACGCCCTGATACGCCAGGCCGGAACGTGGCGAGACGAGCCGCAATCCCAGCCAGAGCGGGCCGGCGTCGTTCGGCGATACGCCGAAATTGTTCTTTTCCAAGATGCGGAGGCGCTGGCGTTCCCAGAAATCGATGTAGTCCTTCTGCCACTTCGGCCCCATGGCCTGTTCTAGAAATAGTCCCGCGGCAAATTCCGCAAAGCCTTCCGAAAGCCACTGATCGTGATAGGAGGCCCAGCCGACGCCGTGGCCGAACCATTGATGGGCTACCTCGTGCGGTGTGACTTCCTGGACGAAGCCGCTAAACCTTGCGTCAATATGTCCAAACAGCAACCACCGCTGGGTCGAGTCGACGTATGCCGAAATGGGTAAATACACCAGATTGGGCCACGATTGGCCGAAGTTGAAGTTCGGCTGTTCGGTGATGGCCACGTTGTCGTATGGCGCCCTGCCGAAATAAAACGTGCACAACTGCATCTGGGCGCGCGCCTGGTCCAGGGCGTACTTCGTCATTGCGCCGGGGGCCATGCCCTTGAGCGCCCTAAACCGCCCCAAACTGTCAGGCAATTCCGGCAAATAATATCCGGAGATGTTGTAGTGAGTGATCGGGTCGGGATAGTCGACCCTATTGTATTGACCATAGTTAAATCCGGCGACCGCCACCGGCACCGGCGTCACCCAATGGGATACGGCAAAACCCGCTTCGGTGGATTCTCCTGCGAGCTTGCCCACGCTGATCAGGACGTTCGCGTGCGGAACTTTAAACGTAAGATCGTAGAGAGCCTTTTCCCCGAAGCCGTTTAAGTTCGGATACCAGGATTCGCGCGCCTGGACATAGTAATTTCCGTTACCCGCGTTGGTCAGAACTTTGTCGCCGGCGTACTCGATGGTGATCGAGTGTTCTTGTTCCATCGCCGCGGCTTCGTCGAGGATGGCGTAAAATGAGCCGTCTTCCTTTTTGTTTTCCTGAATGAAATGCAGGTCCTGACTGTTCTGATCGGTGACGCGCGTCACGCGCAGAGTAGGGAGGAGTCCGAATTTCATCAGGCGTTCGCCGGGAACAAGCGGCTGAAACGTCACAGTGGCGCGGCTGTAGAGGTGGTCGTTCTTCCCGATGACCGTTTCGATTTTATAGCGGTGCGTGGCAAACAGTCGCCTGTCCTCGCGCGAATTCGCGGTGTGGGCCTTCAGCTCGGAAAGCAAGTGTTGGGAGTACCAGATGCCGTCATCCATTCCACCGCCGCTGCAATTGATAAGCGCCACCTCCTCGGGAGAATCCAATTGGGGAATGGCGCCCACGCGCACGCGTACGAAAAAACGCAGGTCCTTGTGAGTCCTGCCGCGCATGTAGGCGTTGAAGAACGGAGGATGTTGAGGATTGTAAATCGCAGCGAGAACGTCGGCGTCCACGTTGTCGATCGTTTCATTCTCCAGGATGGCCTGGGTGAAGCCTTCAGGAAATTCGTGGCGGTGGCGGAGTTTATCTTTCCAATGCTCAAAGACCTCGGCGGCTTCGTGCGGTGTTTCCGTCTTGGTACCCAGGGTCCCGGAGAATTCCGCATACTCGCCGGGGGTGAAACGAAAGACCCCATCGGTGAAATCTTCCTCGACGCTCGGGTTCCCGCTACGCCGGATCATCTCGCGCGTGTCGAGCCCGCCGGGAGGCTTGAGCGTAAAGTGTCCTTGGCCGACGAAAATGGCTCCGGTTATGAAGTTGTTGACTGGGTCCAGCAGAGTGATCGTCCCGGACTGCAACACGAAGGTTCCCACGTCCAGACGGATCGTGAAGTTCTCGCAACGGTAAGTGTTGCCCAGGCCGATACTGCGGAGTCGGCGGTAGACGGGGTCGGAATTCGCGAATGCCGAGCTTTTTCCCGTGACGCTGATACTGGTCTGCTGCGCGGCAATCGCGAGGGTAAGCGGGAGTTCGGCGGTGCCGTGCAGGTCGACAGTGGTAACGAGGTCGTCGAAGCCCACCTTGATGATGCGGACGGAATACTTCCCCGGATCCAGATTAGGCGCGGCGAACTTGCCGGATTCGTCGGAGGTGAGGACGATTGCCTGGGGCAGGTTGCCGCCGGTGATTTCAATGCGCGCTCCGGCCACGACGGCGCCGGAAGGGTCTTTGAGCGTGCCGGAAATCGTGTCGGCGCGAAGCGGAGGGGCGAGCGCCAAACAAAGGAGGGCCAACATTGATGCCGAGGGAAAGAAAACCCGCCCCACACGCCGCAGCGTTCTGGCGGCGACGGATGAATTGGGATTACGATCCGTAAGGCGTGTTTTGGCCGGTTGGGTCATGGCTGGATCTCAAGCATCAGGATGGGATCTGCGGTTTCGGCGGGGCCGAAGCTCCGTCCTTCCGCCGGCCCCCGAGAGCGTCCCCGCATGGTGAGAAACATGGGTCAAATATAGCACCAATATCCGGGATTTCCGTATTGGCTCCAGGTCTACCCTCACTCCAACCTTGAGATTATTGCTCCCGACGTGAGGCATCCGGCTTCCATCGCGTCCCCTCGCAGGGGGCGAAGATCCCGCTCCTTACGGCGCCGGTTTCACCTCCAACCCGAACGGAGCCAGTTGGTCTTTGATGACTTTCTCGACTCCCACCGCGACGACGGCTTGGCGCGCAGCAGGAAAATACTTCGCGGCAGTTTCATCGACGTCTTTGACCGTTACCTTGCCGATGCGCTCGCTTTCCCGCCCCAATTCTTCTGGTGGCAGGCCGAGAATCCATAGCCGTGCCAGCGATCGCCCCACGGAATCCTGTGCCTGGAGATCAATGGCCTGGTTACCCACCAAGTATCTTTGTGCGTGGACAAGTTCCTCTTCCGAGGGGCTGGTGGTGGCCATGCGGTTCAGTTCGTAATCAATCTCATTGAGCGTCGCCCCCGTGACCTCGTTGCGCACCGCCGCCCAGGTCTGAAAGATACCGGTGGTTCGTCGCGACACCACGTAGGAGCCTGGCGAGTAAGTGTAGCCTTTGTCTTCACGGATATTTAGCGTCAAGCGCGAGCCAAACATTCCCCCAAAGAAGGCGTTGGCAACTTGGGCGGCGGCGTAATCCGGGCTGCTTTCCGTGGGGCCGAGCGACCCGAGGCCGAGCATGGTCTGGACGGAGTCAGGGCGGTCAACAAAGAAAACGGCGTGCGGCGGCACGAGCGATGGCTTGTCGACCGCCGGCACTGGAGGCGTGGATGGCGCCGTCCACTTGCCCAGCAGCGACGCGGTGGACGCAGCCATTTTCGCTGCGTCGAAATCACCCACCACAATCAGGATTGCCTGGTCAGGCCGAAAGCGCCGCGCGTATTCGCTTCGCAATTCCTGAGCAGTGGCCTTGGCGATGGAGTCCTGGGTCAAAGAAGTTACCGCGTAGGGATGCTGCCCAAAAAGCACATGCGCTAAGGCGCGCTCAGCCAGGAAAGAGGGATCGGCTTCCTGTTGTTGCAAATGGTCGGCGGCGTTGCGCTTGGCCAGTTCCACTTCGTCGTCGGGAAACGTGGCGTTCCACGCAACATCGGCGAGCAAGGCAAGTCCCGCTTCAGCTTTGGCGGAAAGAACGCTGGTGTTGACCACAATGGATTCGCTTCCCGCGCTGGCGCTCAGGTCTCCACCCGCCGCCTGAAGTTCTTCGGCGATTTGTTTGGCGTTTCGCGAGGCGGTTCCCTGATCGATGGTGGCCGTCAGGAGTTCCGCGAGTCCGGGGCGGTCCTGAGGATCAGCGGCCAGGCCCCCGCGCACGGCCAGCGTAAAGGAAACCTTGGGAAATCCCGGGCGCGGCACCAGCCACAGCGTCAGTCCATCGGCCAGCTTCTGCACCGTGACCTGTGGCGCTTGGAACGGTTTCATTTCACCGTAGGGAGGAAGGTCCTTGGGCAGAGGTTTTTCCTTCTCTGTCCCGGTGGCGGGAGCAACGGCAAGAAACAACAAGGCGAAGATGGCCAGGGTTTTGACCCATGTGATTATTGCCCGTGAAGGTCCAGAATTGACCCCCAGCCCCCCTGTCGCCGCGGCGACTGAGGGGAGAGTTGATCTGAATTCACTACCGCTCATTAACGGGCTCCTTTCCCGCCGCTGTCATTGCCGCCGGAGGCTGGGGCAGGGACGCGGTTGATGATGGTGCGTTGAGTTTTCACCAGGTACTTCGCGGCAAAGGCACGGACTTCTTCCGCAGTCACGCGTGCCAGCTCATCGGGAATCTCATTGACGCGCTCGGGGCTGCCGTCAAGCAGCGTGGCGTGTGACAGCAGGGAGGCGCGGTCGATGGGAACTTCCATATTGGAATACCAGTCGGATTGCATCTTGGCGCTGATGCGCGCCAGCGCCGCCGGACTGGGTCCTTCGGTGGCGAGGTCCCGCATGACCGCATCGTAGGCGGCGAGAACGTCGTCCTCGCTTAGATTCGGCGGGTAGATGATGAACGAAGTCAGCAGCGTGGGGCCGTCATACTCGAAGGGATTGCCAAACACCGAGTTGACCCCGCCGCTGACTTCCAGCGCCACCTTCTTGTCCTTCACCAGCGCCTGGTAGAGCAACGAGGCTTGCCCATTGTGCAGCAACTCCCCCACCAGCGCGCCCACCACCGCGTCGTGCGAGTGCCGCGGCGGCATGCGATAGCCGATGGCCAGGGCGGGCACGCGCGCCAGCTTGTCCTGCTCGGTGGCGCGCCGCTCCGTGGTCTGCGGTGGTTCCGTCAGGTCGGGTTTGGGCGGCACCGGGCGCGGCGCAATCCCGCCAAAGTACTTCTCGACTTTGGCGAACACTTCCGCGGCGTTTACGTCGCCCGCAATCGCCATGACGGCATTGTTGGGGGCGTAGTAATGCTTGAAGAAGGCCTCCACGTCCTGGATTTTCGCGGCGTCCAGGTCCTTGAAATCGCCATAGAAATTGTGCGCGTTGGGAAACCGGTCAAATGCTTTGCCGGGCAAATCGATGGCAAAAAAAAGGCCGTAGGGCTGGTTCAGCACGTTCACGCGGACTTCCTCTTCCACCACGTTGCGCTGGTTCTCCAGGTTGGCGGGGGAAAAATCCAGCGTCTTCAGACGGTCGGCTTCCAGCCACAGCACCGGCTCAAGGGCGGAAACGGGCGCCGTGTCAACGTACTCGGTAAAGTCGTAGCGCGTGTCGGCGTTGTTGGAACCGCCGCCACCTTCAATCACGCGGTCAAACGTCCCCTTGGGCGCTACCGGTGTGCCTTCGAACATCATGTGCTCGAACAAGTGCGCGAACCCCGAGTGGCCCTCGGGCTCCAAGCGAAATCCGATGCCATAGGAGATGCATAGCCCGAAGGTCGGCGCCGAGTGGTCCTCGGAGACCACCACGACCAAACCATTGGGCAATCTCTTGCTTACGGCGGGGACCTTCCAACCTCCCGCGGCGTGCGCTGATCCCACCAGTCCCAGCAGGCAGGCCAAGACTACAGTCAAGCGCCTGAGCTTCATGACGGCTCCTTCTGTTTTGAGTTCATGCAAGTTTGCTGCGGCTTGCCGTTGCCCCAGACTCTCAATCGCAAGCCACCCATTATAAACGAATCGGACGGGCGGGAAGTTCATAGGTTTCGCGTCATATGCGCGGCAGGGGCGCGGCTATTTGAATTCACTACCTTCTCCCTTTTTGGTGAGGAGGTCACCGGACAGCAAACGGAGAAACCCTTCCCTAAAAACCCGGTAAGTGAGCCGCAATGAGATTGACCGGGATCTCTCACGCCGGAGTCGAATGCTATGCTCCCGTCCTTCCACTGACGGGCGAGAAACTCGTCCCCAATATCCCTTGAGAGGTTATGATGTTAAGCCTGATCGCGGCCACGGGCGTTCGCAAAGCCCCTCTTCGGCCCTCGAAGTGCAAAATCTGTCACGTTGTGGGGTATAATCCGGACACGTTGTCAGTCCGGCGGCAGGGGGAGTGAGAAAATGCGCAGTCATCTGGGATGTACAGGCTACGTTGCTCTGGGTCCCCTCGGGGAGGTTACGCAGAGGCGCCTGGAGCAGATTGCGGCAAGCTGGCTGGAGTATTCGCCGGAAACCTCCTCCCTGGTTGTGCGCCATGTGCAGCCGGACGATGTTCCGCCCTTGCGGGAGGTCGCCGGGGAGTTGTTGGACTTCCTGAGCACCATTTCAGACTCCGAGCGTGCTCAGATCCCTGGTGGCGCCCTCTACTACCAGGACGAAGCGACGGGGCAGTACCTCCGCCTGAAGGTGTGGAAGGGGGGCTTCCTGACGGTGGCCTGGGCCCGGCCCGACTACACGCACGCGCAGTGGGAACCTTTCCGCAACCAGTTCGTCACCCTGGTCTTTGAACCTTACCAGCGGCTCAACGGATCGGTGACTTTCGAAGGCAGTCCCAACGCTGCCGATGACCTGCGCCGAATCATCGACCAGACTACCGGACAGTATTCGCAGGGGGACTACGCGATTTCCTCCTCGATCCGTGGGGTTGACATTACCCTCCGTGACGTTAATGCCGATGTGTTGACCGTGGTCAACGCGTTCCGGTATATGGCCAAGGCGGGCACGCTGAGCGGCGAGATTGACGTCAGCTCGTTCCGCGCCGGTGACCTGGAGGACTATTGCCGGTTCTCGTTCCGCGCCGGAGAGACCTGGATGGCGCGGCCCGTACTCTGGTCAGACACGCCGGAAACATCCCTGTCACCCGCCAACGCAGTGTCGCACGCGGCGTAAGCAGAGCAGTGGCGAGCTGAAGGCGGAGGGCAGAAGGCGGAAAGCGGAAGGCAGAGTGCTGAATCCGGAATGCCGAATCCGGAATCCGGAATGCTGAAAGCCGATTGCTGAACGCTTATTGCTGACTGTCATTTGATGCTTGAGCTCTTGACCTTCAACTTTCGACTTTCGATAATTGACGATCGATTTTCAACTGACGACTGACAACGGACAACCGGCAACCGACAACTGACTCTCAAGGAGTTCATCATCATGGATTATGGTTTTACTGAATATCAAACGGCCATTCGCGACTTGTCGCGGGAGATTGCGGAGAAGGAAATCCGGCCCATATCGGCGGAATACGATCGTGAGGCCAAGTTTCCCTGGCCGGTGGTCAAGGTGCTGGCGGAAACCGACCTGTTCCGCGTCTATATTGACGACGCTTACGGCGGCATCAGCGACGGCACTCCCATCATGAACATGGTGATTGTCACGGAGGAGCTCTCCAAGGCTTGCGGCGGCATCGCCCTCAGCTTTGCCGGCACGGCGCTGGGCACGCTGCCCATTATTCTTTCCGGCAGCGAGGAGCAGAAGCAGCGCTGGCTGCCTGACATCGCCGCGGGCAAGAAGTTGGCGGCCTTCGCACTCACCGAGCCGCAAGCCGGTTCCGACGCCGGCGCCGTGCGCACCACCGCCATTCGCGACGGCGACCATTACGTGATGAACGGCACCAAGCAGTGGATCACCAACGGCGGCGAAGCGGAAATCTACTCGGTGATATGCTTGACCAACCCCGCCAAGGGGCCGCGCGGAGCCTCCTGCATCGTGGTGGAAAAGGGCACGCCCGGCTTCACATTTGGTAAGAAGGAAGACAAGCTGGGCATTCGCGCCTCCGCCACGCGCGAGCTGGTTTTCCAGGACTGCCGCGTGCCCGTGGCCAACTGTCTGGGCCGCGAAGGCACGGGCTTCATCACCGCCATGAAGACGTTTGACGTCTCGCGTCCCGGGGTGGGCGCGCAGGCGGTGGGCATTGCCGCCGGGGCGTTTGACCTGGCGCTGGAGTATGCCTGCACGCGCCGCCAGTTCGGCTCTCCCGTCGGCTCGTTCCAGGGACTGCGCTTCATGCTCGCCGACATGGCCACCAAGGTCGAGGCCGCGCGCGCGCTGGTGTACGCCACGGCCCGTTACATTGATACCAAGCCCAAGGAACGCCCCACGCTATACGCCGCCATGTCCAAGTGCTTCGCCTCCGACGTGGCCATGGAAGTCACCACCGACGCCCTCCAGGTTTATGGCGGTTACGGCTACATGCACGACTACCCGATTGAGAAGTACATGCGCGACGCCAAGATCACCCAGATCTATGAAGGCACCAACCAGATTCAGCGCGACGAGTTGTCGAAGGTGCTCATCAGCAACTTCCACTCGCGCCGGCCCGCCGCCGTGCGCGCGGCGTAGGACGGATTTCGCGCCACGGCTTTGGAAAGGCAGGGCTGAAGGCAGGCGTGTCAGAATCAGCTTTTGCGTATCCCCACTGTGGTTTGCCCAAGAATCCCCGATAATGCTGGCTACTACCAGGGATGCGGCGCAGCGTCAAAATGTCGCTTTTGAACCCCTAAGTGGGACTTATTGACCCGACTCGTCGGGATCGTATCCAGCGCAGGTTAGGCGATTTTTCGTAGGGGCGGTTCGCGAACCGCCCGCCAGGAACCGTTCGGAATTGCTGGTAGCCAGTGCAGCGCCGATCGGTTCTGAAGGTCCGCAGCTTTTCCAGCCCTTTGCAATCTTGCCGTATCGTGCCACCCAGTCAGTTGCCGCGCGAAAGACCTTAGCCCACGGCGCAACTTGTCCCGATGTTTTCGATCGGGAGCCGTGGGAGAATCGGCCACCCACCGCGCGCCATCCCCGCCAGGGGGGCAAAGGAAATCACGGCCAATGCCATCGTAGCGCCGACCGGAACCTGTCCCCACTTGGTCGGGAGGTCGGCATTTGTGCCGTGTAAAGGGCGAAAGGAATCGCGGCCAAAGGCAACGGCGCACGAGGATTGTTCCTTGGCTTTCACACGGGGGCGGCGATGTCGAACCGCCGCGAGGTGGGGTCTTTCGCCCCTCGGGGCTCGCGGGACTTTACTCGAACTCGTCACCCATAGCTCACGCCCGCCGGAAAGGGAGGTAGCGCAAGGCTCGCTCTCCAGCCTTGCGGCTTTTCCACCGCGCCGTGGTCTTGGTGGCGCGGCTCAAGAGAATCCGGATTGTCCAGCTTGTGGCACGGCGAAAACCCGCGCCGCAGGAAGGGCCGCAGGGCCGGAGGACGGGCCCTGCGCTACTCGGTCGTTGCCCTTTCAACTCGCTTTGCTTATTTGACTGGCGTGATATGCTTGCGGAGGCAGAGAATCCCCGTCTGGCGGCGGTACACCCCTAGATTATGGGGCACTAGAACTTGGCAATTTCCCCGGAGTTTATACAGTGAAAGACAGGCATAAGGTCTTCTTTACGGTTGGCTATCAAGGGCACAATATTCCGTCGATCCTTCGTGTATTGAAGGAAAATGATGTCGGCCTGATCATAGATGTTCGCCAGAATCCTGTCAGCAGGAAGGCTGGATTCTCCGGCTCCCGCCTACAGACAGAGTTGGAGCGACGCGGAATCAAATATGCCCACTTCCCTTGTTTGGGCACCCCTTCGCATATCAGATTGCAGTATCAGAAGAACGGAAACGCCTTGGCGGCCCTAAAAGCCTATGCGACTTATCTGCGTTCGAAAATTCGCTGTCTTGAATCGCTGATTGATTTTGCTTCTTCGGAGCGATTCTGTCTGCTATGCCTTGAGAGCGATCACAACCTTTGCCATCGCGGGGTGATTGCAGACAAACTAGCGGAGATGACCCAATGTCGACCGGTCCACCTGACTTGAACTGGATAGAAAAGAAGGCTCTGATTATTGGGAGAGCGTACCCGGAACCAAGCAAAAAGCACATCGAAACCGTGTGCACAGGCGCTATAACAGACGAAGGTGAACTGCTCCGGCTCTATCCCATACCGCTTCGATACCTTGAAGAAGATCAAAAATACAAACTCTGGACGTATGCCAGATTTCTAGTTCAAAAGAGTGCTGATGACAAACGCAAGGAAAGCTACAGAGTAAAGGAAGACTCGATAAAGGTCCTCTCGCAAATGAAATCCAAAGCTGACCGATTCGCGATTATCAAAAAAGCGATTGTGGCTGACAGAGAACTCTTGGATCGCCGATACATGGAGGATTGGACTAGTCTCGGGATAATAGAAATAGAGCTCATCGACCTTAAAGCAAGGACTCCAGAGAAAAACTGGGAAAAAGAAAAACCCTACATGAACCAACCGCATTTTTTTGTGGATAAGAAACCGTTAGAGCAACCACCGATAAATATAAGTCTAAAATTTAAGTGCAAAAATAATCCCCAATGTCGGACGCATAATTCAAGGTTGATTGCTTGGGAATATTTTGAAGCGTTCAGGAGTTTCAGGGGCAAATATGGTTCAGGAATGGCCGCTTTCGGGCGCATCAACGATGCTTTGACGAAGCTCTTTAGCGACCAAACTAAGAACGCTTATGCGCTTATGGGAACGCACAGCCGATATCGAGCCTGGATGGTGGGACAATTGTATTTTTTCGAGAAGAGCGTCGCCCAAACCCAGCGCCTTTTCGATTAGCTCCCCACAATAACTTTGGCTCGGGCTTGAAAGGTGTAAGGTTAGCAAGCGGGTATCCGCTCGACGGTTTGGATGAAGAAGGAAATCTGATCAGATGATTACATATACACCAGACCAGGTACGGGCGGGAGGATGGCTCGTCACCATTTACAAGGCGATAAGCTATTACGATGTTGATGATCCCGCTTTCGATGCATACGAGGCGGCGATACTTGCGGGTAAGGCCGGACAGTTGCTTTCGTCAGTCCGCGCTCTTGGCCAGATCGACGGCAAGAAATACGAAATTTATCGGAGAATTGCCCATCTAAAGTCGCTTGAGGCAAATGACGTTGCCCTACGATTCGAAAAACTTGGGATCCTTGAGATTCAATGGGACAAGACCACAGATCCCCCTGCTATTGCTGGAATCAGGTCTCTCGCCACAACCAAGGCGGAAGTCTTGGCCGCGGCAGCACAGCTATTCGACATGTACAGGCCCACTGATAGCGCCCGCGCCGCGATCGACGTTCTGGATGCGACCGTCCACATCCCTGTTCAGCAGTCCCAGATAATGACAGCGCTGAGTAAGAGAGGGTTTCGTAGCGATTCTATCATCGCTGCAACCGACGCTCTCGTCTCCTTGGAGTTGATCGCTCGAACCGAGGAGACCGAGTCCGGGGAGCCGCTTCTTTATAATCCGCACGTGTTCAATGAAAGTGCCCAGGATGCATACAAGGTGCTAACTGCACTGTCCTCAAAAGATCATCAGCATGCACTTCAGCTTCTTGAGCACGTACGCACCAAACCTGGTGTGCCGTTCCCTGCCAGCGCAGATAGGCGAATTGTGAGCCTGCTTGCCAAAACGGGAATTATCGACATTTCTGGCATTCAGTTGAAGTCTGGTGTTACTTCCAGAGAGTTTCCAACGGCGCCAGACGTTTGGGGTGTATTCTCACATGGTGGCCTGAGACCGGTGAGCAAGGATCTAATCGACGATTCCAAATTACTCCTGAATTCATTGAGATACGGTGAGTTGTACTCCCTCTCGGGACGAGGCCGAATTGACAGTCCGTCAGTCCTAATCGGTGCTCTGATTAAACGGGGCCAAGTAGGGCCAGCCACGGCTATCGGTGAAGATTATCCTTTACCTCTGGCACGTGGCATCGTCAGTATCACAGAATCCCGCATGCACCCGGGACGCTTTTTTATGGAGCTTCGGAAGAGTGACGTGGCTGAAGCGGTGCGGGACGTCTTGGAGCAGAACGCAATACTCCCTGCCGGTGAAGTGGCGACCCCTGAGATTTTGCAGAAGGGGGGCGGGGCATTTCATTCTCCGGAACACATGCGAATAAAGCGTCAATTGCCTAAAGAACTGATGGATGCCCGGGATAGTCTGGCATTTGAGCTGCGAACATATAGGAAGAGGGCATAGCCATGGCACAAGCACCTCGATTCAAGCGCGGGCCCGAACAGAGCACCATGTCTGGCACGAAGCCCAAACATCCCTTCAAGCTTGGTGATCCACTTGAATATAGAGTAGCCCGACTTTTTATTCATCTTGGGTATTGGACTCGGCGCGGGCGCGAAATCTATACGGTCGGGGGGTTGGATACGGCTACTGATTTGGATGTACTTGCCATTCGTTATAGTGATCCGCTCCGTCGTGAGGTCCAAATCACCGAGTGCAAAAGCGGAGGTGATGGCCCGCTCGACCGTGTCTTCTGGCTTTCAGGTGTAAAGTCCTATATGGAGGCCAACCGAGCGACGCTCGTTCGCCCTGCAACTAGATGGAACATCAAGGATTTTGCCGCCGAGGCCGGGGTTGAAATTCTCGATGTGGCCCACGTTGAAGGGCTTGAGCATGCATGGGCAATAGACCCATCGATGTGGCTCGGCATTTCGGACCGAGATTTCTTCGCCGGTGTCGAAGACGAATGGAATCGAGGGATACTTCACGACTCTACCACCAAAGAGCTGTACCAAACACTGGCTGGGGAAATACGCTTTCATGACCCATTTGGCGGCGTCAACTTTCTCATTCACCATTTGCGTGCGCTAACCCGCGATCTGGGAGAGCGTCGTTCCGTTTCCGAGTCGCTAACGAGATACTTGTTGGCGGAATCGGCGTCGCAGTTGTCGGTCTTTCTCATGAGAATTGCGGAAAGCAGCCTTGGTTTGGCAGACAAGGACAGGGACGGCCTCGTTTGGAAGGGTATGACCTATGGACATATGGACAAGCGGGTCATTGATCGGATATTTAGAAACGCAAAGCAAATTACTGGAGAAATGATAAGGCACCATACCGGGCGAGAAGCAAAGATCGATGAAACGTTCTTCAAAATGCCCGAACCTCCCAATATAGAGGCTATACAGGAAATGGTTCGGATGCTTGTACGTCAGCCCCATATCGCTATGACATTTTCGCCGATGACCGACCTGCTACTCTTCGAAAGATTTGTTAAGCAGAGGGAAGGCGCAGAATGGCTTACGAAAGTTTTTCCATACTTGGATATTCGAGACCGAATAAAGTCTGTCCAAGATTATTTCAATATTCTTCGGGGGATGGACGCCATGCCAGCTGTTGCTCTAAGTGCAAAAAAAACACCTCAATTGGAATTCGCTGGAAGATTGACGCCATCTGATCCTCCAAGGGAAGCAGCTCGTGATGTTGGAGTTGATCTGGACGCACCAAGGTCTGGATCGAAAACCGAAAGCAAAGAATCGGCAAATCAAAGGGATTCGCCTGGGCACCCGCCATCACTCTTTCCAGGGAGGGGTAAAACCGACTGAGGGTCGCACTTAAGATCGCCCGTGCGCGGTCTAGAGCGCCGAGCGCACCACGCCTCCCTTGGCTCGGAGGGCGGCGCCGTTTCGGCCACCTTCTTCCCCATACGGCCGCTACCCAAACAGCCCCCCAAACACCCATTTTCTGAAACCTCAGATTGCGATAGACTCTCCCACCAGCATCTGCACATGGCGGAGGTGTCGTGATGGTTCCAGCAAAGGAAGTTGCAGCGAAGGAAGTCATGGTAGGTATCGACATGGGGGGAACGAGCCTGCGCGCGCTGGTGGTGAACGCCCGGAACGAAATCCTGGCGATTGAGAAGACTCCCACCCGAGTCGCGCAGAAGCCTGAGGGATTGATTCGCGACCTGGCGGTGATGGTGGAGGACGTGGTGGCGTCGGCGGGCCTGCGCAAATCGCAATTGCGCGCCGTCAGCATTGGAGCGCCGGGGGCGGTGGATCCCGAGCGCGGCGTGGTGTATCACGCGCCCAACCTGGGTTGGGACGCGGTGCCTCTGGGCGCGAAGCTGGGAAAGCTGTTGCACGTCCCCGTCTTCGCCGAAAACGACGTCAACGTGGGTGTGGTCGGCGAATACGCCTTGGGGGCGGGGCAAGGGGCCGAGGAGCTAGTCGGTATCTTTGTTGGAACGGGAATCGGCGGCGGCATTGTTTCCCACGGCCAGCTTTATCTGGGTTCGCGGGGCGCGGCGGCGGAGGTAGGTCATATGATCCTGCAGGTGGACGGTCCCCTGTGCGGGTGCGGGAACCACGGGTGCATCGAGGCGCTGGCCAGCCGCACCGCCATGGAGCGTGATGTGCGCGCCGCCATTCACGCCGGGCAAAAAAGCTGCGTGCTCGAGATTATGGAGGAGCGCGGCAAGGATCGCATGACCAGCAGCATCATCCAGCGCGCGCTGAAGCGGAACGATCCCGTCATGCGCAAAGTCATGAAGCGGGCGCAATATTTTCTGGGATTGGCCGTGGCGAGCGTGGTGAATTTGCTCGACCCCGACTGCGTGGTGTTGGGCGGGGGAATCGCCGAACGCCTGGGCGAGCATTTTGTGGGGCCCATTCGCAAAACCGCTTACGAGAATTTCCTGCGGCGTCACGACGCTGAACGCGTGAAGATCGTCTGCGGCACCCTGGGCGATAACGCCGGCCCGCTGGGGGCGGTGGTTCTGGCGCGCAAGCGATTGGAGAAGTGAGCGGCTGCGCCAATACTGTTCACATAAGAGCGTTGCGGGGACTATTCAACAATTTGATTCCGATTCGACCCCCTCACCCACCGCCCCTCTCCCCCAAGGGGGCGAGGGGAGTTGGTCGCATAACAAAAGACTCAACTCTCCCCTCGCGCCCTTGGGGGAGAGGGGCGGGGGGCATAGGCGTTAAATTAAGACTGGCGTTGCGCTCCCAGCCGCGGAGCGGCGAAAGATCGTAGCCCACGGCGTAAGCCGTGGGTGGAGGGAGTAACCTTGAAGGTGAGCCCCGGAGGGGCGAAAGAATCCCCCGCCGCCACGCGGATACCGGGCCTTTTCTGTCGCCCCGCTGGGGCTGCGCTCGCGACCTCGGGGCTTCACCCACGGCTTACGCCGTGGGCTACCCTTTTACGGCCCTCCGGGCCTGGGAAGGGGGTGCGAAGATTGTTCCCACAGCACCAAAGTGCTTATTTTAACGCCTGTGGGGGCGGGGGGTGAGGGGGGCCCAGAGTCGAACGGAGAACGGTGAGCCAACCTACATGAAATGCATAGCCCCTAAACATGAAAGAGCGCGCTCCCTCACAGAATAATCTTGACCCGTATGGCCAACCCTCCCGCAAGCTCTGACGTGCCGGCATATGACCGCGCCAATCAGCGTAATGCTTTGGCGGCGGGCTTTTTGGGCTGGACGCTGGATGCCTTCGACTTCTTCGTGCTCACTTTTGTGCTGGTCCCCGTGGCGCACGATTTTGGCGTTTCGGTTGTGCAGATCGCGGCCACCATCACGGCCAGCCTGGCCATGCGACCGGTGGGCGCGCTGATTTTCGGGCTGATGGCCGACCGCTATGGACGCCGCCTGCCGTTGATGCTGGATGTCATTTTTTACTCGGCCATCGAGGTTCTCTCCGGCCTTGCACCCAGCTACAAAGTGTTTTTCGTCTTGCGTCTGCTCTACGGAATCGGTATGGGAGGCGAATGGGGGGTGGGGGCGTCGCTCGCCATGGAATCGGTTTCCCCCAAGTGGCGCGGCATCCTGTCAGGATTGCTTCAGGAAGGTTATGCCTTTGGAAACCTTCTGGCGGCGGTGGTCTATGCCCTGGTGTTTCCGCACTGGGGATGGCGCGCGATGTTTTTTGTGGGGGGATTGCCCGCCCTGCTTTCACTTTTCATCCGCGCCAAGGTGAAGGAAAGCGACGCGTGGCGCCAGTCGCGCACCGATTGGAGCACTTATGGCAAAGCCGTCGCGCGCCACTGGAAATTGTTCCTCTACATGGTCCTGCTGATGATGACCATGAATTGCATTTCGCATGGCACGCAGGACCTGTACCCCACGCTGCTTCAGCGGCAGCGGCATTTCAGCCCGCAAACGACGGCCATGATCACCATGATATCCATGGTGGGAGCGATCACGGGCGGATTGCTGTTCGGCCTTTACTCGGACCGCCGCGGCCGCCGCCGCTCCATGGTCACGGCGGTGATCTGTGCCCTTCTGCTTATACCGGCCTGGGTATTATCGTCAACCGTTCTCCTGATTGTCCCCGCGGCGTTTCTAATGCAGTTCATGGTGCAGGGAGCGTGGGGCGTCATTCCCGTCCATCTCAATGAACTCTCCCCCGGCGAGTTGCGCGGCTTTTTCCCGGGCTTCGCCTACCAACTAGGCGTGCTGTGCGCTTCCAGCATCACTTTGTTTGAAGCGCTTTTAGCCAAGCACCTGACTTACGCGCAGTCTTTGGGACTGCTCGCGGGCCTTGTCCTGCTGATCGGAGTGCCGGTGATCGGGCTGGGGCCGGAAGCAAAAGGGGTGGCGTTTGGGAGGCGTGCCGTGGAAGGTCCGTCGAATTGAAATCTTCGAGTTGTATCGCGCGCTCCTCCGGCGATGCACGAAGCACCGCCCTTGATCCCCGACCGAGACTTGATTTGAGAGGTGTGGTCATGCGCTGGCTTTATGGATTTCTGACTTTCATTCTGATTTCCCCCCTGGCCGCGGCCCAGGAGCGCTCGGCTTACGTCCGCCCGAGCGCCGACCGCCATAGTTGGACAATTGGAAACAGTCTCGTGGAGCGCGTCATTGGCTTTGATCCGGGCGATGGGCTTCGCACAACGTCCTGGCGGAGCAAGGTCACGGGGACGGACTTCATGAAGGTGGCAGGCGAGCACCGGTCCTGGGGCAGGGAATTTGCCTTTGTTGCCGGCGGCAAGGAGTATGCGGGAGCAGGCGCCGCCGGGAGATTTGACCTGGATTCGGACAGCGTCGCGGAAACTTCACCCGCGGGAAAAGACCTTCGCATCCTCCTGCGCTCCCATGACCAGCGCTTGCGCGTCACCGTGCATTACGCGGTGTATGAGGGGCATCCGGTAATTCGCAAATGGATGGAAATCACCAATGCTTCGGAAGCGCCTCTTACCTTGACCCACATGGTTATTGAAGCCGTGAACCTTGCCCCCTCGACTCCCGATGATTTGCAGGTGTCAGCGTTCTACGGCGTCGAACCGCGCGAGCTCTTCTACACGGGCCGCGTGGACGACCCTGCCATCACGGTTCGCAGTTCGCGTTCGGGCGAAGGCTTCATTGTGATGAATGAAGCGTCCGGATATTTGAAGCGCACCGAAATCCCGGGCTGGGGCGGGGGAGTCGAGGTGATGTACGACACGGATTTGTTTCCTTTTGAGCGCACCCTCTCTCCGCAGGAGACATTCACCAGCGCCAAAAGTTCTGTGGCTTTCTTCAAGGAGCGCGCCGGCCTGGCAGATCCCCGTTGGGTGATGCCGTCTTACACTTCGGAAGTGTTGCTGAAGAAAGGCAGCGCCTATCAGCCGCCGTGGATCTATAACACCTGGGAACCCTTTGAGCGCGGCATCAACATGAATATCGTGAGTGAATTGGTCCCCATCGCCGGCCGCATGGGGCTGGATATCTTCACCCTTGATGACGGATGGCAGGCGGAATACGGTGAAAATCAGGTTAACTTGCAGGCCTTCCCGCATGGGCTGGAGGAAGTCGTGCAGCTCGTCGAGCGCCAGCATATGCGGCTGGGCCTCTGGGTGCCGCTGGCCGCGATCAGCACCAAGTCCGCCGTTTATCGTGAGCACCCCGAATGGGTCGAGCGCGAAGCCGACGGGCGGCCCAAGTTCACCTCTGCCATGGCGGGCCAGTCTGCCGTCATGTGCCTGGCCACACCTTATCGGAAGATTGCCGCCCGGCGCATCAGCGATCTGATTGGCCGCTACCATTTGCAATACGTCAAAATTGATTTGACCACCGTATTCAACGCTTATGGCGAATCACCGGGGTGCCACGCATCAGGACATGAGCATAAAACCTGGGCGGAATCGCTGGAGGGGATTTACGAGGGCATTCAGGAGGTGACGGACACGATTTATCTCGAGCATCCCGACGTTATGCTCGACTTAACGTTCGAGCTTTGGGGGCAGAAGCATGTGATTGACTACGGGTTGCTCGCCGCGGGTGATTTCGATTGGCTCAGCAATGTCGAAGATGGCACACCCCAGGCGGCGGGACCGCGCCAGGCGCGCACCCTGCTCTACTTACGGTCGCTCGCCATTCCGGCGGAAGCCATGCTGATCGGGAACCTGCATGCGGAAATGCCTCCCATCGAGGAACGCCTGACAACGGCGATGGGATCGGGACCGTTGTTTTTGGGCGACCTGCGCAAGCTCACGCCCGCCGAACAGAATTTGTACGGTGAGAAAATCCGCTGGTTCAAAACCTTGCGTGCGCACGCTGCAATCAACCAGGGATTCTTCCCGTTGGGATGTTGGCTCCAGCCGCAGGCCGCGGCCTGGGATGGCTTCGCGCGCCTGAGCGAATCCGGCGAAGGCATGATTGCCCTCTTCCGAAATGACTCGGGCGTGGAGCGGGTCACCGTGAAACTGCCGGCGTTTCCAGATGGCTCTTTCCACGTTCGCTCGATCATGACGGGTCAAAAACGCGGCGAGTTTACGGGCGAGCAATTTCGCGGCGGCATGGAGATACCCTTGCCGTCCAATTACAAAGTGGAAATTCTGGAAATCGAAAAATAGTGTGCCTACCGGCGCGCCCCAGTGTGGATGACCTGTGCCTGCCGAGGTGGTGGCCGCTCAAAGCGCATCCGTAAAGACGATGTAGGAAGTCCCCCAGAGGGTGGTAGAGATGGAGCCGTGCGGGCGGCTGGTGATGACGATGTGAAAGCCCTGCGCGGCGGAGGCAATGCGCCCTTCCAGGTCATCCATGGAATCGCCTGCGCCTGCCTTGGGTTCCACCAGCGCCAGCGCTTCCAGCACTGGGTAGATGACCTCTGCCGCGGGCGACATCGGCGTCTCGAAGCCGCCGGCAAGGAATTGCATCTGTGCGTCGATTTCGTGGAAGTGCCACGCCAGGCAGGCGCAGAAGTTGACTCCCTTTTCGAACTGCGCGAGCGCCCTTTCGTTGGCCGCAGGCAGGCTCGAGTCAAAAACCAGCACCAACCGCCGCTCATCCTCGCGCGTGAACTCCCGCACCTTGAGTTGCTGGGCCTTGGCCGTGGCTTTCCAATCCACATGGCGGGCGCTATCGGACTCCACATAGTCCCGGATGGCGTACAGATCGTGGCCGCGGCCTTTGAGGTAGCTTTCGATCTCGCCGCCGATGAGCGGCAGGATTTCGTAAAACTCTTCCGTGGGCTGCACGTTGGGCAGCACCAGGATTTCCTGCTTGCTCGCCACTTCATGCGCCTTGCGCAGAAGGCCGAAGGGGAATTTGGTGCTGACGCGAAATCCATCCTGGGTATAGCGCCCGCGGCGCGGAAAAGTGAGCTCCACGTGCTGGGTCACGGAGGAGCGGTGGGGGATGTAGGGCACATAGACGGGCGCGTCCAGAATCTGGCGCGACGCCGCCAGGGGAGTCCGCCGGAGCTTGCCCTTCCGTGGGTCGCGGGCAGACAGGGTGAGAGAGAAAGAAGGGAAAACCCACTTCAGATTCTGCACGCTCAGACGTGAAATCATGGGCCGCTCGGCGAAAACGTGTTCCGGCAGGGAAAAATCCAATTCCAGTTGTGAGAGCACGATGGCGGAAAGAATCCCTGAAAGCAGAATTCCGGCCAGAAGGTTGGCCAGAATGATGAAGAGGAGATTGTTGCCGGTGTTGAGGCCGGCGACCGCGATGACCATGATGATCAGGAAATAAACCACGCCCTCGCGCGTGAACTCGTACTCCACCTTCGTCATCCAGCGCTCGAGCGCGGTGCGTTTGGCAAGATAGGGCACAACCCTGATGGCCACAATAGCGGCGATGACCAATGACAGGGCGGCGACTGCCGCGGCCCCCTCCGGGTGTCCCGACTCACTGAGAGCGGTCGAATAAAGGGCGAGGAAGAAGGCCATCCCCAGGCCAAAAAGGGCCATCCAGAAACGGCGCCAGGCCGCCCGGTCAACGTGCGCCATCTGGTGGCGAACCTGCGCCCGCAGGTCGCGCCACGTGCCTCCGCCAGTGGGATGAGTGATTGCCGCCATGCGGGGTCCATTGTAACTCAGGTGGGGGAAGAGCAGTAGGCGGTGGGCACCAGGCAGCGGGCGCTTTTTGCGAGTCCCGGCGAGCCGGGATAAGCAGAGGACAGTAGGCAGAAGGCGGAAGGCGCAGATTCTTTCATGCTATCAGGCGGGGTCGCCACGCCATCACCACTGCGGATATCCCCCGATCCTAATCGGGGGCGACCCACCCTGTCCGTCGGCTCTGCCCATGCCTGACATGCCAGAGGCAACCGTCCAGGTCCGGTAAGGCGACGCGTCCAATCGGCGCGCCGGTGCAAGGAACTCTTCTCGGGCCCCAACAGGCGTTTTCGAGATTCCTGGGAACTTTTTGGCGATTGCTATCGTATTCCGATAAGAGGACGCTATGGGCGAGAAAAAAACCGATCTTCTACGCGGAACTCTTGACCTGCTGGTGCTGAAAGCGCTGTCCCTGGAACCTTTGCATGGAGTGGGCATTTCCCGGCGCATCACGCAAATCACCCGGGGAGCCTTTCAGGTGAGTTTCGGGTCGCTCTTCCCCTCTTTGCACCGCATGGAGGAGAGGGGATGGGTGGAGGCCGAATGGCGCACGTCGGAAAACAATCGCCGGGCCAAATACTACAAGCTCACTTCGTCCGGGCGCGCACAACTCAAGGTCGAAGAGCGGGAGTGGAACCAGGTGGTCAAGATCATGACGGCGGCCGTTCAATCCGCCTGAGTTCTACTGACTTCTGCATAATATGGTGACGGATGAACCCCCTCACCCCCAACCCCTCTCCCCCAAGGGGGCGAGGGGAGTTGGTAGCACGACTAAATCAATCAACTCTCCCCTCGCCCCCTTGGGGGAGAGGGGTTGGGGGTGAGGGGGTCTTGTCACTCTAATTTGCAGTACTCAATATTGGGAGGCATCATGGCGACGCGAATACTGAGTTTCTTCCGGAATGTTTTAAGCAAGCCCGCGGTCGAGCAGTCGCTGGACGAAGAACTCCGAGCTTCCGTGGAACTCCTGACGGAGGAAAAGATGAAGGAGGGGCATTCGCGGCCAGCGGCGCATCGGCAGGCGCTCATGGAACTCGGCGGCGTGGAGCAAGTCAAGGAGGAGGTCCGCGGCATACGGGCTGGGCGCTTTCTGGAGGACTTTGCCAGGGACTTGCGTTTCGCCATACGTATGCTGCGCAAGTCGTCTGGCATTACGACCGTAGCCATTCTCAGTCTCACTCTTGCTGTCGGCATCAACTCGGCGGTATTCACCTTCATTGACCGCGTTCACCTTCGCCCGGTCATCAAGGAACGGCCCGAGGAAGTGGTGAGCGTGTTCACGGCACGCAGGGGACCGGAGCGTAGTTTCCGTCCGTTTTCCTACGTGGAGTACGAGACGTTGCGCGAATCGCGGGAGTTATTCTCGGATGTGGCGGCGATCATGCAGAGTATGAGCGTGGTCGGGCGCGAAGAGGCTTTGCGTCGCAGTTTTGTTTTCTACACGACCGATAACTACCTCTCCCTGCTGGGGACAAAACCATCTCGCGGGCGGTTTTTCACAGCGGAGGAGACCAGGCCAGGAGCACGACAGCCGGTTTTGGTTGCAAGCTACCCGCTCTGGCAGCGGCTGGGCGGCAGCGAAGACTTCCTCGGCAGCACGATTCGCGTGAATGACACCCCTTACACGGTGGTGGGGATCACGCCCCGAGGTTTTACGGGCACCACTGCTGTTCTCGCCCCCGAGGCGTGGCTACCACTTGGCATGGCGAATACGCAAGCGAGCCCGTTTGGCGCAGGTGTCGGCGCCGGGTCCGCGTTCGATCCACGTCAAACCGCATTCATGGTCTTGGCACGGCTTCGACCGGGCTTGTCCCTGGAGGCCGCACAGGCGCGCACGGAAGTGCTTGATCGGCAACTAAACCGTCTGTCCGCCGGGCCGGATCGAGAATTGGTTCTGACGAAGCCCTCGCGGGCCGGCATCAGCTTTGCCCCCATGAGCGATTCCATCGAAGCGGTGCTGGGACCGGTGGCTTTGGCCATGGCGGCTTCGGTGCTAATCATCGCCAGCCTGAATCTTGCCAATCTTCTCCTTGCGCGCGGACTTGCGCGCCGTCAGGAGTTTACCATCCGGCTGGCACTCGGCGCGCCGCGTGGTCGTATCGTGCGGCAGCTTGTCCTGGAGGGGCTCCTCCTCGGGCTGCTGGGAGGCGGTCTGGGACTTGCGCTCAGCATATGGAGCAACGGCGTCTTGCTGCGCAATTTGATTGCTCAGTTTTGGTCGACGCCGTTCTCCATAGCGCTCGATCTTGCCCCGGATGCGCGCGTGCTGGCCGCCACGCTGGGCTACTCGACTCTGGCCGTCCTGGTGTTTGCCCTCGTTCCGGCGCTGCGATCCACGGGTATCGATCTGGCAGGCGATCTGAAGAGCCAATCCCTCACAGGTGCCGGCGCCGGCCGACAGGAGCATTTTTTTTCCTTCCGTAATAGCTTGGTCATGGGGCAGGTCATGCTGTCCGTCATGCTCTTGTCTTGCACCGCATTGTTTCTGCGGAGTGTCCTTAAGGCGAGTCAACTGGATCTCGGTTTCGTTCCTGAAAGCCGCCTGATTGGCGAATTGGACTACACATTGGGACGGACTACCGAGAACCAGGTGCTTGCGCGCCAGCGGGCGCTCCTGGAGGGGATAAGTGCAGACCCGGGCGTCGTGCGCGCTGCCCTATCCACGCAGGTGCCCTATGGCTTTGCCGTTTTCAGGCAGGATGTGCGTCCCGCGGCTGCCAGCGGAGAACAGACAGTTTCCGCCATCAGTACCGCGGTAACCGGGGGGTATTTCGATGCGATGGGGATCGCCATGCTGCGAGGTCGCGATTTCAGGGACGTCGAAGCTCTGCATGCTGGCGGCACGGCTGTGGCCATCCTTGACGAGACTCTCGCCCGCCGGTTGTTTGGAGATCGCGACCCACTCGGCCTGCGAGTCGAGCTGCCAGTAGAAAAATCGGAAAGCGGGCGCGAAATCGTGGGGGTGATTCGCAGTCCTCGCCACCAACCCACGGGAGAAACCCACCCCATGCGGATATACCTTCCGCTTGCTCAGGCGCCGGACCCGCACGTGTATCTGCACGTACAGTTGCAGGATGCAGCTTTCCTGCCTTCCTTTATCGCCGCGCACCGGCGGGAGTTGCACGCGATTGATCCCGCCAATCCGCTTCTCTTGACCATGTCCATGAGTGATTTTGTTGGTCACAACATGGCTCTGTGGAGTCTTCACTTCGCTGCGGTTCTCTTTGGCATCCTGGGTTCGCTGGCGCTCGTGCTTTCGATCGTGGGCGCGTACGGAGTGAAATCCTATCTGGTGACGAGGCGCACACGCGAAATTGGCCTGCGCATGGCCTTGGGCGCACGCCCAGGCCAGGTGATTGGGCTCATCATGAGGCAAGGAGTACTGCAAACGGTAGTAGCTGTGGCTGTCGGCGCCGTACTGGCGGTTGGAGCCGGTCATTTGCTAGCCAGCTTCTTGCTGCAGGTTGATCCCGCTGATCCCTTAGCTCTGGGCGGGGCATCAATCCTTCTGGGTATGACGGTGTTGCTGGCTTGCTACTTCCCGGCCCGCCGGGCCTCCAAAGCCGATCCCATGGTGGCTCTCCGCAACGAATAGGGATCGGCGTACCGAGCGGCTGTGGATCTCGTCGGGCGGGAGGGGCCAGAGAGGCCAGCCGGGACGGACAAAGGCGCTTCAGAACTGCGGGACTAGAACCAGGTAGTCAAGATCATGACGGCGGCCGTTCAATCCGCCTGAGTCCTACTGACTTCTGCATAATATGGTGACGGATGAACCCCCTCACCCCCAACCCCTCTCCCCCAAGGGGGCGAGGGGAGAGTTGATTGATTTAGTCGTGCTACCAACTCCCCTCGCCCCCTTGGGGGAGAGGGGTTGGGGGTGAGGGGGTCTTGTCACTCTAATTTGCAGTACTCAATATTGGGAGGCATCATGCCAAGCCGAATCACGAATCTCTTCCGCAACCTCCTGCGCAAACAGGCGGTCGAGCAGTCGCTGGACGAAGAACTCCAAGCTTCCGTGGAAATCCTGACGGAGGAGAAGATGAAGGAGGGGTATTCGCGGCCAGCGGCGCATCGGCAGGCGCTCATCGAACTCGGCGGTGTGGAGCAAGTCAAGGAGGAAGTCCGCGCCATGCGGGCTGGACGCTTCCTGGAGGACTTTGCCAGGGACGTCCGTTTTGCCTTCCGCACTCTGGCCAAGTCACCCGGCTTCACTGGTGTGATCATTATATCGGTTGCCTTGGGAATCGCGGCGAACGCCACCGTCTTCAGCGTCGCCAATGGATTGCTTTGGGGTGTACTGCCGGTGAAGAACCCCGGGCGGATGGTGATGTTCTCGGAAGGCAAGTCGTTTTCCTACCCGGACTACATGGACTATCGTGACCAGACTATAGACGTCTTCGAGGGCGGCGTTGCGGCGCACTTTCCACTGATTCCCGCTAACTTTGGTGGAACGGGAGAACCGGAGCGTGTCTGGGGCCAGGTAGTGAGCGGCAATTATTTCTCCGTCCTGGGTGTGAACATGGCGCTTGGCCGTCCCATCCTTCCGGAAGAAGACCGAGTGGAGGGCCGCGACCACGTGGCGGTGCTCAGCCAGAGTCTCTGGCAACGACGGTTCGGCGCCGACGCGGGCGTCCTCGGGCGCGACGTGGTGCTGAATGGGCAGCGTTACACCGTGGTCGGCGTCGCGCCGGCCGGGTTCTACGGTACCGACCGAGGCATCGTTTCCGATTTCTGGGTACCGCTTGCCGTGGCGAAAGAGATCATGCCCGACCTGGTGTCTGCCGGAGGGGGCGTGGCTGGGCGGGACAACCAGTGGCTGCTGCTTAATGCGCGGCTCAAGCCGGGAATCAGCCGTGCCCAGGCGGCGGTGGTGGTCAACGTCTGCAAGAAGCGCTTGGACGACACCTATCGCAAGGACCGCAAGCACCACGACGCTATCACTCTCCAAACCGCCGGCGGGTTGATCGCCGGCTCCGTGACCCCCGCGTTCACCCTGATGGCTGTCCTGCTGGTCGTGGCGGCATTAGTGCTGCTGGTGGCGTGCGCCAATGTTGCCAACCTCTTGCTGGCTCGAGCGACCGGGCGGCAAAAGGAGATTGCTATCCGCCTGGCGATAGGCGCGAGCCGACACCAACTTATCCGTCAACTGCTCACGGAGAGCTTCCTCCTGGCGCTGGCCGGCGCCGGCGTCGGCTTCCTGCTGGCGGCGGGCGCGGCACGCGCCATCTCGAACTTCCGGCTTCCGGTGCCCATCCCAGTGGTGTTCGACTTCAACGTCGATATGCGCGTGGTGGCCTTCACCGTCGCCTTGTCACTAGTGACGGCTCTGCTGTTCGGGCTGGCCCCGGCGCTGCGGGCCACGCGTCCGGACTTGGTGGGAGCTCTCAAAGATGGGTCGGTCGTCTTTGGCCGCGCCGGGCGCTCCGTAATGCGCGACATGCTGGTGGTCGTGCAAGTCGCGCTGTCAATGGTGCTGCTTACGGCCGCGGGTCTTTTCCTCCGCAGCCTCGGAAACGCCTCCTCGATCGACATCGGCTTTAGGCCCGACAACATCCTGGTGATGGGGGTGGACCCTAAACTCAACAATTACTCGCGCGAAAAGACCCTGCAGTTTCTCTCGCAGCTTCACGACCGCGTGACGGCGCTGCCGGGAGTTCGCTCGGTGAGCTTCGTGAATACCGTGCCACTCAGCCTTGTCGGCAACGGCCTCGACTTTGATGTAGACGCCACTAAGGATCGTTCCGCACAAAGCGTCAACGCCGACGTCTTTAAGGTCTTCAGCGGATATTTCCAGACCATGGGCATTCCCCTCCTGCACGGCCGCGACTTCAACCTCCAGACCAACGACCAAAACGTGGCCATCATCAATGAGACGATGGCCGGTCATCTATTCCCCCACCAGGATCCGATCGGCCGCTTGATGCATGTGGATAAGGCCACCTACGCAGTGATTGGCGTGGCGCGAGACTCCAAGTCGCGCTTCCGCAGCGAGGAGCCGGTCAGTTGCGCCTATCTGTTTCTCGATGCTGCTGCGGAGAAGGGGGGCAGCTTTTTCGGGATCTCAACCATCGTGAAGACGTCCGCGGACCCGCAACGACTGGCTGGGCCGGTGCGCGACCAGATCGCGGCGCTGGATCCGAACCTGGCGGTCTTCAACACTGAGACGATGCAAGCGCACGTGGACAAATCGCTGCTTCTGCCCCGCATCTCGGCTTTGCTGCTCGGGATCTTCGGCGCGGTCGGCCTCACCCTTGGAGCCATTGGCCTGTACGGCGTGATGAGCTATGCGGTGCGCCGCCGCACGCAGGAGATCGGAATTCGCATGGCGCTGGGCGCCCGGCCCGGCGCCGTGCTGAGAATGATCCTCGGCCAGGGCCTCGCCCTGACAAGTGTCGGCTTGGCCATCGGCTTGACCGTCGCGGTGGCGGTTGGCCGTTTGGCCGCCAACCTCCTTTACGGTATCAGCGGAACGGATCTCATCACCTTCCTGACCGTTCCGGCCGTTCTCGTCGCCGCCGCGGTGGTGGCGATTGTGATCCCTGCCCGCCGCGCAGCCATGGTTGATCCGATAGTGGCTCTACGCAACGAATAGGGATCAGCATCCCGAAGGCCGGTTGGTATCGTTGGGCTGGAGAGGTGCGGCAAGGGGAGTCGGAGCGCACTTACCGCGTTACTGAAGAGCGGGACTGGAACCAGGTGGTCAAGATCATGACAGCGGCCGTTCAATCCGCCTGAGTCTGGATGGGAGGTATCATGCCAAGCCGAATCACAAATCCCTTCCGGAACCGCCTGCCCATATGGATGGTGGCCAAATAATGCCGCACAAGGACGATCCCTTGGTTTTCACCAGGGGAGCAGTGACTCTTGTCCCTCGGCGCCTGGCCAGTGGGCGTAAATAGAAAAACCTCCGAAAGGAAACTTGGCGTCCCTTGGCTCGAATGATTCGGTTATGTCGGTGCCGTCGGCCAGATGGATGGTGGCCGAATAATAGCACCAAGCTGGTCCCGGTGGCTCTTGCGAGCAGACGAAACCCCCGGGATGAGCCTTGTCAGGAGTGACGGTGATGCGGGCGTTGCGCAGCAAGCGCCGCGTCATTTCCGGGAGGGGGGAATGGAAAGGGTAAGCTTTGGCCACATCGTCCCCCGTGAGTTGCAGGGGATGGGTCGCATCAGGGTGCACGCTGCCGGGTAGGACTTTTGCTATCGCTCGAGCGCGGAGGATCTCCCCGACCGCAAGCTGGGTTCCAAAAAGCAGCGTGTTTCTATCTGCCCTGGCGTAGTTCATGAAGGTGTAGGAGGCCAGCGAAGAAAAGTTGCATAGAAATGCCGTCATGGCCAAGGGCAGCAGACTTCTGACCACAGCCAATTTTCGGTCCTGGAGTGGGGCCCGAAACAGCCGGTAACTTTGGATGACGGCGAGGAGCAGCGTGGGAGCAAATATCGTTGTTGCAAGTATGCGTCCTGCTTGTACGCTGTCGGTCATGTTTTCCGACGCCGCATCGATAAGCCTGAAAAATACGTTGGAACCGAGGCGCGAAACAGCGGTGGTGAATCGGAAACTGGCAAAGGGATCGAACCTGGCAACAAAAGCATGCACGAGTTCACGGCCGGCCCATGCACCGGACACACTGGCCAGGTCGACGGCGATCAGCACCGGAAAAACCCACAGCACCGCGCGCACTGTGCCCTTTACTGCGCACGCGCACCAGAATGAGGCAAAGGTTAGAAGTGCCACCATGACCACCCAAAATATTCCGAAATCCACATCCACGAATTTGAAGGGCAATCCGGACAGGGAGCCAACAACTGTCAGAAGCAAGAGGGGAAGCAGCACCGCGCCCAGGAGACCCGCGAACAGGGCCATGGACAGCTTGATGAGCCACTGGGGGAGGGCCGACACGGGCAAGGTCAAGTGCCAGGCGTGCGTCCCCGAGGTTCTTTCTTCCCCCAGCGACAGTACACCCGCGAGCATCGCGATAATTAATGTGCTGGGCACACCTACAATCCACACCACGTCGGGCCAAAGCACGGACGGAACACGTGAGGTGAAGGTACCAGTTGAACCTCGCTCATGTACCAGCCCGTACAAGGTCAGGCAAAACCAGCCCAGGGCAGCCAGCAAGCTGATCAGCCAGACCGGGCGCAGCAAGCGAAATTCCTTGCGGATCAGGTTCAGGACGGCTCCTTTGGGGCGGCAGCGAAACCAGCCGGCCAATGCTCCCGGCATCAGGCCCGGACCGGCCATCAGTAGATCATCGCTGCCCATGCCTCCGGTAGCCTGAAACCGCGCCAGCGCTCGACGGCCCAGCCAGAGCATTACACCTACGTAGCACAGGAAGACGGAGGTAATGGTTAGAGGAACGATGGGGTTTCCCGGCGCGCGATATCCGCGGGCGCGAAGCCAGTGTGCCAAGTTCGCCCAGGGAACAGCAATACTGATGAAAGCATGAATCCCAATGTTCAGGGCGACACCACCCACCGTTGATCTTGTGAAAAGCGTCCAAAACGCCGCCGAAGCGGTGGTGGCGATGATCCACGCACCGGCAAAGGCCAAAATCTGCCGGGCGGGATTAAATGCGGCCGCCCGCCAGGGCAGGGAGAAAACCAGACCCGCGGACACGATGGCGACGACGGTGACGCTCAACTTTTCCCCCCAAATTACCATTCGGCCCACGGGTTGAGAAAGCAGCAGGGAAAGCGTTCGGTGTTGGAATTCGTCGCCGAACGAGAGAGTAGCCAACAGCGGGATGCCGAAGAACCACCCAATCGCCCAGATATCCAGAGCCCAATCAAACGGATGAATGAGATGCGGCACGCCCGCGATGGCCACAGCACACCAGGGCCAGAACAGCGGGCGTGCTTCCTTGAGGATTCTCGTGGTTTTGGCGGTCATTATCGTCTCCTACGAGTTCAAGCGAGGGTAGCGCGGACCTGGTATGTAAGTCCACGGCTCGTTTTCGATGGCCGAGGGGAAAGTGCTCTGGCCAGGATCCAACCGGGCCGCACGGTTTTGACCCCCTCACCCGTCTCGCCCCGGCTTATGAGAACGCCGGTTGCGAGCCGCCCTCTCCCCCAAAGGGGCGAGGGACGGGAATTCCTATCAGGCGCGCTACCCACCTTTCAGTGTCGCGACGAAAATCTCCTCGAGCGTCAGCGACTCGGTGGTTAGGGCCTCCGGATGGTGCTGCCGGAGGATTTCCATCAATTCCGCGCCCGCACCGTTGGCGATCAACTCCAGTTCGCGACCGTCGCGGCGCACGCGCAATGCTGCTTTAAGGTCGATCTCCGGCGGCGATTCCGAAAAGCGCGCACGGATTTTCTGAAAACGCTCGCGGGCCAGGTCGGCGTCGAGGGTCAGCACGGCGCGGCCGCGATCGATGAGTGTGAATTCGTCAATCAATCCCTCGAATTCGGTGATGAGGTGAGTGGAAACCAGAATCGTGCGTTGGCCCGGAACGCCTTGCTGGTACGCGCCGATCACCGCCTCGATGAACTCGCGGCGCACGATGGGGTCCAGGCCCGAGGTCGGCTCGTCGAGCACCAGCAAGTCCGTCTCCGGGCAGACCGCGGCGACCAGCGCCACCTGGGTTCGCTGGCCCTTGGAAAGACTTCCGGTACGCTGCGCCGGATCGAGCTGGAAACGCTCCAACAACTCCTGCTCGATCTTCCGGTTCCAATGGGCGCGAAAGGAAGCGAGGTAATCCAGGGTCTCGCGCACGCTCATCCACGGATAGAACGCCACCTGGTCCGGCACGTAAGAGAGGAGGCGCTTCACCGCCACTTCGTGCTTGGCCGGATTGAGGCCGAATACGCGCACCTGCCCGCGCTGCGGACGGAGCAAATTGAGCAGGCACTTCATGGTGGTGGTTTTGCCCGCGCCATTGCGGCCGAAGAGTCCGTAGCAGCGCCCGGGCTCGACGCTCAGGCTCAAGTCATGGACCGCCTCCGCGCGCCCGTAAGCGTAACTGAGATGTTCGATTTGGATGGCAGGAGTAGGAGAGTTCATGGCCGGTCAATCCTCCTTATGTTCTTCATGGGCGCGCCGTTTGTCGTCGAGCGCATCAAATCGTTCCTGGATCAATTCCAGGAAATCGCCTCGGGGCACCTGCAAATGGTGCGCTTGCACGATGGCCCGGTCGATCTCCGCGGTCAGCAGCTTGCGCCGGACTTCTTTTCTCAGTGCCGATTGATTTTCCTTCAGGAAGCAACCCCGCCCCGGCTGCGTCTCGATCACTCCCAGGCTTTCCAGTTCGGAATAGGCCTTGGCGACGGTGTTGCGGTTGACGCGAAGTTCCTCCGCCAAAGGACGGATGGAGGGGAGCGCCTCGCCGGGCCGCAGCGCTCCGGAAGCCGAGGCAGCCTTGATCTGATCCACAATCTGCAGGTAGATCGGCAGGCCGGACTTGAAGTTGATTTGCAATATCATATGCGGCTCTCTGTCATAGGACACTATGACAGATAGACAACCATGTCAAGAAGAATCTTCGCGGGGCCTGGGAGGGGTGGAAAAACGGGCAAGGGGAAGCAGGCGCGGACCGTCGCCTTTGCGGCCCGCGTCTCGTTGCTTCGGACCGCGATGACCGCGCCGCATGATAATAACCATCAAGGTTGCGACGGAAGTGCCGCGGACCACAGAGGCGGTGGTCCGCGCCACGGGCTTGGTCAAACGGCCTAACCGTGTCTTTGGTTCGCGGGTGGCGCATACATTGGTTTTATGTATGCCTCCCCAATCTCTCTCGCCCCATCGATTTTCCCGGTGAGTTTCTTTTGCTCCAGATATTCATGTTGCACCCGCGCCTATTCCAGACTCGATAGTCGGCGTGAGGGCGAGTTGCCAAAATCAGCGTTTTTCTGACCGTGGATTCTTCCCTTGATGACGAAGGCACAGCAGGCAGGAATATTTCAATCCCGCGCGGAAGCGGCGGGTGAGGCGGGGTAGCCATCACGGTGTCGCCGCGGCTGAAAGTCCGCCAATCTTAATGGTGGACGACCAGTCCTGACCGTGGGTTCTTCTGGCGGTGGTCGAGTTACAGCAAACTTACTTTGGACAGGGCAACGGTAGCGGCGTGTTCCCTCCCGATTGACGACCTGCCGCCGAGGTGTCGGGCACGAAGAAGCCCGCCCTCAGGATTTCAGTGCGTGGCCCGCGGAGTTGTCGCCATGCTCGGCAAGCCTAGAGCCCAGCAGCCAATTGCTTCGATAGAATCCTCTCGATGAATTGGGCAAACTCTGCCAATTCCCGGGCAGGGTCCAGCTCGCGCGATCTCTGTAAGCACTTGTTGGAGACTTCCTGGCGGAAGACCGGGTCGTCGAGGGCGCGAATCATTTCGACCCAATCTTCGATCTTGTCACGATCGCAAAAGAGCCCGGCGTAGGAAAGCGACTCCTTCAAGCCCGGCGTAGGGTGGGCAATGACGGGGATTCCGGAAGCCATGGCTTCCACGCCGACGCGCCCCCAGGATTCATAATCGGAGGGGGCGAGAAGGATGCCGGTCTGGGAATAAACGCTGCGAATGTCGGGCGTGTTGGGCAAGTAGGAAAGGTTGGGCAGCCCCTCCACAACGACCATCTCACACCGGAATCCCTTCACCCCCAGGAAGGCCCGGTCAGGCATGCGGCGCGCCAGCTCCGCAAACACCTTTCCACCTTTGCTCTCGCTGACGTTAATCAGAGTGATGTAATGATTATTGGTTACAACTGTATAGTCTCGCCAGTTGACCGGGGGGTAGAGCACCATCGAGGGCTGAGGGAAACCCGAGGCTTCCTTGAGCCATACGGAGTTGTACACGATATATTCATGAGGTAAATTCTCGGGCTGGTAGAGGAAATCCTGAGGCCAGAAGTCGTTGTGCACAAAATGGATGAGGGGTTTTCGGCACTTCCGCGCCAAGTAGATGGCAAGTTCGGAAAACTCCAAATGGCTGCAGATCAGGTCCGCCTGCTCTACCAGTTCCCGCACTCTCCCCTGCGAAAAGAGGCTGGTGGTCTCCACCCCCTCAAACGAAGAGTTTTGCACTTGCTTGCAACACACGATCGCACGGTACCCTTTCTCGCGCGTCAGGTAGAGATTGATCTCGTGGACCATCCACTCTGCTCCGCCGTTGTCCAGGGGCGGGTAGCAGGCTACTAACCAAAGCACTGTCCTGGTCTTTCCCGTTTGTGCCATTCGTTCACCCGATGACTATGATGGCCTGCCGCCCTCAATACTCCGCGGCTGACCCTGCACTGCGGCCCGCGGACTCCTGGCGTGGGGGCTATTCTCCCGTGGCGCGGCTGGCATGCTATTCGAAATCTTACCGGGGCCAGTGCCAGGCATAGTGCTCCTCCAGTGTGGTGCTGTCCTAATTTGGGCGTAGCGCCGCCATCTTGGCGGCTCCGGTGCCGGCTGGAAGCCGGCGTTACGACTCAAATTAGGACAGTACCCCCTGTGTAGCTCCTTTGACTGGCACCGGGCGGTATGTGAAAATGTAACTCCTCTGCCACGAAAAAAAGGTAATCTGGCGGAGGTGTTCTTGACTCTGGGGATTAATCTCAATTCAGTGGGCCATCCCGCCATGCCTAGTGAACCCGGGGAGCGCGAATCTGTCTGGCCCAAGCGGGAGGATTTCCTTCTGCTTAAAGCCAGTTTGTGCCAAGGCGACTCCTGTTCAAGCGCTTGGCAGGAGTGGAAGCGTTCGGGCAACCTCCGCGAGCTACCGGTCCGATCTCTACAACTTCTTCCGCTTCTTTACCGAAATCTCGCCAACCAAGGAATTAAAGACGAATTGCTTCCTGAGCTGCGGATGCATTATCTCACCAGTTTGGCTCGCAATAAAGGGTTGATCCGAAGTCTGGAAAACCTGCTGCCCTCGCTCCATCAGGCAAAAATCGACGTCCTGGTCCTGAAAGGTGTGCCGTTGAGCCATCTCTACTATCGGGACCTCGGCGCCAGGCGCATGACGGATGTCGACATTCTGGTGCCCGCAGAGCAGTTCGGGGCTACCCTGGGACTTCTGAAAGCTTCCGGTTTTGTGGCCTGCTATCCGAAGGAAGAGGAGTTCTTCGATCCGCAGTTCGCCTTCGCGTTGGATATGCATAATCCCGCCAGCGACGCCTGGGTGGATTTGCACTGTCATGCCCTGGAGCAACCCAATGGATTCGGCGCCGATGGGCACCTTTGGAGCGCCGCAGTACGCCTGCGCATCGGCAACGTGGAGTGCAAAACCCTTTCTCCGACGGACCACCTCATCCATGCTTTCGTCCACGGATTGACCATACACCTGGTACCGCCCCACCGATGGGTGGCTGATGCGGTCACCATTATCCGAAATGCTCAGACCTCCCTCGATTGGGCCCGTGTGGTCAGTCTCTGCCGGGAATATGGCCTGACTCGAGTGGTGTTGGCAGGCCTGCGCTATGTGCGCGAGAACTTTGGCGCACCCGTACCTCTTGAAACCCTCGGACAGTTGGAGAAGCTCCATGTCCCCCTGGGCCCCTGGCTTCTCCTCAAGGCGGCTGAACAGGCGTATCCAGTGGGGTTTCGAAGTTTTGTAGCAGAAAATGGGGGGGCCTACGCAGCCGCCATGAGGGGGGTTGGCCCTCTCCAGTGTGTTTGCGCCGTGCCCCGTTTTGTCGAGTATCGCTTTCAGGTGCGTAGACCCTTTAGCCGACCCTACTGGCTCCTGCGCCGTTTCAAGCGCATGCTGAGGAAACTTCGAATGCCAGGACGACGGGGAATCCCGGCGCCTCCGGGGGAAAACGGGACATTGAACCGGAACATTTGAAATGACCGACCCGCGCAAACTTATCTCCGGAGGTTCTCGGCCCTCTCCTGACTCCATCGGTCAACCGGGGGTTCCCTCGTGTTTCTGTTTCCATTGGAAGGATACCCGGGTGTTTCTGGAAGGGGTTGATGAAGACCTCATCCAAGCGATGTCCCGCCTGATGAGTCTTCCATTTGTGCGAGTGGAAAAGCTCGAGGGAGTTCTACCGGATATCATTTGCACTCCGCAAGGGGATCTGCACCGAATTCTCACCGGCGAGAAATTCCCCTGCGCTACTCGTGAAGACCTGCTGATGGGGCTGATCGCGCTGAGCTGTATCCATCTGCTGGCAACTACGGATGAGTCCATTATCCACGCGGGCGCCTTCGTGGTGGAGGGGCGGGCAGTGCTATTCTGCGGGCCCCACTTGATGGGCAAAAGCAGCCTTGCCTACACGGCCTGGAAGCTTTCCTACCCCGTTATTGGTGATGACTGGATCGTCGTCGATCCCCTGAAGCGAACGGCCAGCGCCTTCCCCAAGCCCATCAAGACCCGATTCGCGGGCGGGGTTGTTTCCCCAGATATCGAGCCGACCGTCCCTCCTCAGGACCGCTTGGTGGGCCGGTTGATGAGTGGAGAGTATCGCTTGGTACTGGGAAAAGGACTCGAGAACATGACGCCCCTGGGCCAGGAATTCCCGGTCGGGGCGTTGTACCTGATGGCGCGCGGGAAAGATGAACGCACCGTCATCGAGGTCCCCTCACGCCACGACGCCTTGGCAACGATCCTCGAGGAAACCATGTTGACCCGCACCAGCAGATTGCGGGTGATTAAACTTCTCGCGCACCTGCGCCAAGGTCAACGGGTCTACCGAATCGTCGTGGGTGAAAACGACCTGCCGAGAGCCGTCAAAATGATGGCGGACAAGGCTAGTGCTTCGTTGCAAATCAGCACTAGCTAGCGCCAGGCACACTTCTTTCCCCCGTCCGTGATCGATGCTTTGAGTGTGCGTGTCAATCGCCGAGGAGGGGGAATCTCGCCCGGGAAAACGCCGCTGCCACGAGCTTTGTGCCTACCCGCTTGCCGGGGTGATGAATCC
>Ga0326727_10000758_pt1 | contig 129510 bp, 113 predicted proteins | sample MB2enrmetagenome_FD_207643 | JGI IMG/M metagenome (GOLD analysis project Ga0326727, IMG submission 207643) | Lab enriched peat soil microbial communities from McLean, Ithaca, NY, United States - MB29MY | ecosystem: Environmental > Terrestrial > Soil > Wetlands > Peat | place: USA: New York...
GGCCGAGCATACGATCCCGCGCCTCTTGCGTCGGATCGGTCATGTCGTCACCGATTTCAGCCCGCAAGAATGCCGCAATTTCTTTCGCCATGCCGGCTATGTTCGAACCTGACCGGAATCCGCTCTAGTTCCAAATTCTTGGAGTTGAGCAAGCCCTGGCACAGCAACGCCCAATGCAGTTGACGCGCCCTAGAAATGAACCAGTACTTGGCCTGCCCTCTTTCCAAACTCTCCTCTGACAGTTTCCTCAGCTTGCGTTCCGCTTTGTAACAAAGAACGATCAAACGAGAGTCTGCTTTCAGGCGCGCTTGCCGAAACACTTGCTCGTATATCTTCTCTTCCTCAAAGATGCTTCTCATGTTGGACAAGCGACTGATTTGCCCGTCAGTGAGAAGAAATGTTTGTGTCAGCTTCAACATCTGAATGGCCTTAGCATCTTCCCGAATGCCGTATTCCTCCAAGTCCTCTGTGCTGAGTTGGTCAAAAGCGTTCTCTTGACGCTCGTAATAAATGCCCACGTCATCACGGAATTTGTCTTGAAGCTCTAACTGAATTCTGTCATTCGCGTGCAGGTTCCATGGTTCAACGGGATTCTGCCGATTGTTATTGATCGTTACGCGCGTCACAAATTCCTGATCAGCGTCAGTGATCACCTTGCAAAGCACGCGGATTGCCTCATAAGCCTCTTGGCCTTCGGCAAGCTTGGGATTGTCCTTATTAATTCTGCGGAACGAGGCGACCGTTGTGACGGTTTGAGCACCTTTGAGCAGGCGCGGCGATGTCAGGCGACAGGTTCCATTCCCAAGTTGTTCAACGCGCTCCGCATACAATGTGATTCCGTTATGATTGAACGCAAACTCCGAAGGGTCCTCTTTGCGATCTATGATTGTTGCCTTTAGCGCACGACTGATGGCACGGTTTACTGCCTCACTCTCGCCTAGCCCATATCGGATGTTGCGATCAAAGAACCGAGACTCCATGGCGGTGTGTATCTGATGCAGGTCGGCGAGGCGAACAAAACAAATGTGCATCTTCTGACCTTCCGCGCCCTTGACGACTACTAGATCACTCAGAGGCAGCGTGAATGTCGTGTCGTGTCGTGGTGTGCGAAGCACGCCGACACGCCCGCTTGAAGAACGGAAGTCAACAACCATTTGGACTTCGCGACCAGTGAAGAACTGGTCAATCAGAAATTTCTTATCTTCGAGGCTTTCGCGCAGTGAATCCAAAACTTGGCTGCGCTCCGCTTCATCTGGATTTCCGGTAAACACAAATCGAAAATAGATTTGGTCGATTAGTGCGCGGTTTTCTAGCAGGCAGGCGCGCAGTTGCAAGAGGATTTGGTTTTTCGTGTCGTCGCGATTAGGAGCGGTAAAGATGCGCTCCATTCCAACCTCAATGAGGCGCTGTAGTGACCCCTTAAATTGCGCGTAGGACGTACTGTACTTGAATTGGAAGATGTACAGGTTTCGCTTTTCCTCATCGAAATGGAAACCATCGTCTCCATAGTCGTTGCCCCCAAAGGCAATGTGGTTTATCGCCCTCTCACGCGGAACACGATATTCTCTCTCTAAATAGAGAAGGCCAAAGTAGTCCTCTCGCCTGCCGTCGCAGGTAGCTTTCAGGTCGGAGTACGCCTGATCTATGCTCCGATCAGTGATCATTGGGACGCTCCCCTCAGCCTATTGAAAAGCTTATCCGAAATGCACGTCGCATGCACGCGACGATTTCTGGAGCGACTTGCGGGAAAATCTGCCTGGGATGGCGGCGGCCGTAGACCGCTATTCGTCGTTTGCTGATTACGCATGTCACTGTCCTGGCCGCCAGGTTCTGATATCGGCGGGTTCGGAATCCGTTGGGCCTGAGCCTTGCGGTTGCATTCAACCGCGAGCTGACGGAGTATTTACTCTGGACTGAATGCGAGGGTCACAATGGTTGGGGGGGCCGGCACTCTCGTTACTCACGGTCGTCTTGCGATGCGCGCGGCGGTTCTCGATGCGGCGCGGCGCAACGACCATGGCCTCCGCGTGTGCGCGTTCGAGCAGCTGGCCGCCCGGCTGGCCGGAGGCTTCATTTGCCCGATCGATACCGACGCGCTGTTGGCGGCCGTTCGTGAGGCGCTGGGCGCGACGACGCTGGGCGAGCTGGACGAAATCAAGGCGCTGCCTGGCATGGCGCACGCTGCCGCGGAAACCCTGCGCAAGGCGTGGCGCGCCGAGATCGATCTGCAAGCGCGCGCGGCAGATCATCCGCGCATCGGTTCGCTTGCGGCGCTGGAGAGGGCCGTAGTGGAGAGCCTCCCAGCGGGCATGCTCCGCCCGGGCGACATCGTCGCCGCGGCGATGGCAAGGATGCGGTTTGCCCCCGCGATCTTCGGCCCCAACGTCGAGATCCGCGGACTGACCGAGCTGTCGCCGGTCTGGCGTCCGCTCCTGCGGCGACTGGCCGAAGTGGTTTCGGTGACGTGGACGGCGGGGCCGCGCGAGGTGCCAGCATGGCTCGACGGCTTCGCAGTAAACGTGGTTCGCGGGCCCACGCACGATCCCAAAATTTCCATCGTCAGCACGGCAACGGCGCTGCACGGAGTCGTCGAAGCCGTCAGATGGGCGCGCGAGCTGTTGGCTTCAGGCCGGGCGAAACCTCAGGAAATCGGCATTGCCTCGACCAACACCGCCAACTACGACGATCACGTCCTGGCGCTTCGCGCGGACGCAAATCTGGACATACATTTTGCCCACGGCATCAAAGCCGTTACGACGCGGGATGGCCAGGTCGCGGCCGCGCTTGCTGACATTCTCGTTCATGGCTTGTCGCAGAACCGCGCACGTCGCCTCTCGCTCCTGAGCGACGGCGACAGGTCGCCGTTCGCTTCGCTTCCGCAAGGCTGGACGCGGATACTGCCGGAGGATGCGCCGCTCCGATCGATCGAGAAGTGGCGGCAGTTCCTGTCGTCGGTGCCGGCGGAAGCGTGGCCGGGCGGTACGGACCATTCGACCGAACTGCTGCGCCTGCTCGAACTCCTGAACCGCGGAACGGCGGCCGCGCAGGAAGCGGGAGAGATGTTCCTCTCAGGCCGGTCGCTTGCGATCTGGCGCAAGGCGTTGCTGCAAAATCCGCACTCCGCCATCGATGCCGCAATCGAAGAATTCCGGATCGACGACAGCCTCGATGCCTGCGTCTCGATCGCATGGATGCCGGCCGAGGCGCTCGCCGTTTCGCCGAGAAAATTCGTGCGGCTGCTCGGCCTCAGCTCCCGCGGCTGGCCGAGGCAGGTGTCCGAAGACCGGCTGCTGTCGGACCACATCGTGCCGACCGCCGAACTCGATCCGCTGCCGGTTTCGGCGGCGGACCGGCGGGATTTCCGGACCATCCTGGCCACGACGGAAGCCGAGGTCGTGCTGTCGCGGCCGCGGCGGGATTCGGAAGGCCGGCTCCTCGGCAGGAGTCCGCTGCTGCACGACAGAGGCGAGGAGACGTATCTGCGTCGTACAAGAACCCCGCAGCACGCGATGAGCGAGACCGACCGGATGCTGGCACGACCCGCGGAATTCGCGCAGCAGCTTCAGGCGCAATCCGCCGCGGCATGCTGGCGCGACTGGTCGGCAAGCAGCATCACTGCACACGACGGACTGGTGCGATCCGACCATCCGGTGATCCGTGCAGTACTCGCGCGAACGCAGTCCGCGAGTTCGCTCCGCAAGCTGCTGCGCGATCCGCTGGGTTTCGTCTGGAAGTATGGATTTGGACTGCGGGCGCCGGAGATCGAGGAGGAGCCTCTCGTCCTCGACCCTCCGATGTTCGGAAATCTTGTGCACGGTCTGCTGGAACGTGCGGTGCGACTGATCGAGACCCGCGGCGGACTGTCGCGCGCGGATGCGGCGGCATTGCAGGCCGCGCTCGAAGAGGTGCGTCCGGCGCTGCAACGCGAATGGGAAGCCCGTCAGGCCGTGCCGCCGGCCGTGATCTGGCGTCGAACGCTGAGCGAGGCGGTCTCACTCGCCCATGCCGCGCTGTCGCATCCGGAGAGTTCGCTCGACGGCCAGCGCAGCTATGCGGAGGTCAAATTCGGCAGCGACGACGCTGCCGCATCCGAAACCGTTCCGTGGGATCCGCGCAGTCCCGTGGAGGTACCCGGCACCGGACTCCGCATTGGCGGATACATCGACCGGCTCGACTTGTCCGCCGATCACGGTGCGGCGCGCGTCCGCGACTACAAGACCGGCAAACCACCAAAGAAACCGGTCGAGCTGGACGGCGGGAAGGAATTGCAACGGTGTCTCTACGCCTTCGCGGTCAAGGCTCTGCTCGGGCAGCATGTGGCTGTCGACGCATCGCTCCTCTATCCAAGAAGCGCTCTTCTTCTGCGCATGAAGTCTCCCGACGAGACGTTGGGCTCGTTGAAGAACCATCTCTGCGCGGCACGCGACAACCTGGCTGCCGGCCGAGCGGTCGCAGGACCGGACAGCGCCGACGAGTACAACGATCTCGCCTTCGCCCTGCCGGCGAACGCTCCGAACAACTATTGCAGGCGCAAGGAGACGGGGATCGCCGCTCTTCTCGGGCCGGCGACCGAGGTCTGGGAGGCGCCGTGATGACCGCGCAGCCCGCGAAACTCGGAGACGAGGCGGCAAGGATCGTCGCGATATCGGCGCACGATCGTTCGCTGCTGGTGGAGGCCGGCGCCGGATCCGGCAAGACGGCCATCATGGCCGGGCGGATCGCCTGCATGCTCACCGATGGCGTGAAGCCCGGATCGATCGCCGCCGTCACGTTCACCGAACTTGCGGCAAGCGAACTGCTCGCGCGGGTGCGCGATTTCGTCGAGGAACTGCTCTCCGGAGGAATGCCGGTCGAAATGCGGGCCGCGCTTCCCGACGGACTTGACGGGAAGCGGAAGAAAAACCTGCAGCTCGCCGGCCATCAGATCGACGACATCACGTGTGCAACGATTCACGGCTTCTGCCAGCGGCTAATCAAGCCCTATCCGGTCGAGGCGCGGATCGATCCGGGCGCGTCGGTGATGGATCGGGGAGAGGCCGACCGGCTGTTCGACGAGCTGCTCGACGGCTGGCTGCGCGAACGGCTGGCGGCCGACGGCGAACTGCTGGCCGAACTGGTCGCGCACGATCCCGGAAAGGCAGTCGACACCATCCGCAAAATTGCCTCGGCATTGCGGCGGAACAGGACGCTTGGCACGCCGATCGCGCCGCCGGCCGACGAGGCCGTGCGTTTGTTTCTGGACTACGTCGCTGCTTTCCGAAGGTTCATCGACAACGCCGCCGCCACCGAAAAAGAGACGGCCGAGATCGTCGCCAAATTCGAGGCCATGGCGCAGCCGCTCCGCTCCGCCGCCGAGACCGACGGTCCGGCCGCATTGGTCGCACTCGCAACGTCGGAACCGGACGAAGATCTCTGCATACAGGATGGCTCGTTCGCGTCCTACAGGCGGAAGGGCAAATGGGCGGCCGCCGCGAAATCCGCCGGTCTTTCAAAAGCCGATGGGGACAGGATGAACGACGAGGCTCTGGCGGCCTATGAAGCGTGCTGTCAGGCCTACAACGAGATCAGGACGAATGCGGCGACCAAGATCCTCGCGGACCTCGTCGAGGAAATCCGCCCCCTCATCGACTTGTTTCAGGCCGAGAAGCGGCGGACCGCATCGCTGGATTTCGACGACTTGATCGCCGCGGCGGCGGATCTGCTGCGCAACCACGAACCGGTGCGACGTGCACTCGCCGGCCGCTTCGCGCACGTGCTAGTGGACGAATTCCAGGATACCGATCCGCTGCAGACGGAGATTTTCTGGCGTCTGTGCGGCGAGCCGCCGCCGGCGGCGCAGTCGGCCGACTGGACCGGGTTCTCGATCCGCCCGGGTGCGCTGTTCCTTGTGGGCGATCCGAAACAGGCCATCTACCGATTCCGCGGCGCCGACGTTCATGCCTATCTTCGTGCCCGCGAAGCGCTGCGCGCGCAGGACCCCGGCAGCGTGATCCAGATATCGACGAACTTCCGTTCGTGCCGTTCCATTCTCGCGTATGTCAACGAGCGCTTCGTCGCCTCCCTTTCCGGCCCCGGCCAGCCCGGCTTTACGGCGCTCGACCACTTCCACGACGACGGCGAGGCTCCCTGCGTCGCCGCCCTGGATGTCGTCGTGCCCGGCGAAGACGGAAAGGCGACATCCGAAACGCAGCGCGACTGCGAGGCGGAAGCGGTCGCAGAACTGTGCGAGCGCATGATCGGCAGCCGGGTCGTGCTCGAACGCAAGAACGGCAAGTCGCGGGAATGTCGGGCCGGCGACATCGCGCTGCTCGCGCCGACGGGAGCCGAACTCTGGCGTTACGAAGAGGCGCTGGAACGGCGTGGCATCCCCGTTTCGACGCAGGCAGGCAAGGGTCTCTATCGGCGGCAGGAGATGCAGGATCTCATCGCGATCGCCCGCGTGCTCGCCGATCCGCGCGATACGCTCGCGTTCGGCGCGCTGCTGCGCGGACCGCTCGTCGGGCTCACCGAAGAAGAAATGATGGATATCGTCTGGGCGCTGCCGCGAAGCGGCAGCACTCCGGAGCGGCTTCCCCGCTTGAGTCGTTCGATCGAACCAGAACACGTAACGCATGAGCTTGCCCGCGAAGTTCTGGAGAAATTGCGGAGTCTCGCCCGCCGCGCCAACTCGACGACCCCGCACGATCTCCTTTCCCAAGCGGTCGACGTGCTGCGGGTCGGGCCGATCCTCGTCGAAAGGTACAGAGGACGGGCGGAAAGGGCGCTTTCGAACGTCGACCTGTTCCTCGAACTCGCCCGGCCTTACGACGTCCGCGGACTGCGCGCGTTCGCGGAAGCGATGACAACGTTCTGGAACGACGAGACCCGGGCGATTGAGGGACGTCCGGACGCCCAGGAGGAGGCGGTCGCGCTTTACACAATGCACGCCGCGAAAGGGCTCGAATGGCCGATCGTCGTGCCGATCAACGGAATGACCAAGGTCGTGGCGCCCACGGCCGAGCTGATCGACCTCCGGACCAACCAGCTTCATTGCCCGGTCTTTGGGGTTGAACCCCTAGGATACGAAACGGTGCTCGTCGCGGAAAAAGCCGAGCTCAACAACGAACGCGTCAGGCTGTGGTACGTGGCGACGACGCGAGCGAAGGAACTGCTGATCGTTCCGAGATCGAACGCGCAGCTCGGCAGGTCGGCTTGGCGCGCGCTGGCCGATCTCGCAGTTACGGACCTGCCCGCGATCGATGTCTCGAAACTTCCGGGCGGACCGCCGGCCATGCCGGAGCAGCCGGCCAACCTTCAAACCCGGCCACTCTTCGCGGCCGAGGCAGTCCGGATCGCAGAGCAGACCATTCGACTGGAATGGATCGCGCCAAGTCGGGCCGAGGACGCCCAGCAACCGGCGGCGGCCGACGAGCTGCCGGTGTTCGCGCCGACACAGGATGGCGAGGTCGATGAAGAAAGCGTGATCTCGGCTCCGCAGGGCGGTCGCGGTCGCGGGCTCGTCATACACAAGCTGTTCGAGGAAGTTCTGACCAACGAGACTGGCGACTCCATCGAGGCGCTCGAAGCACGGGCGACCGAATTGATAAAGGAGATAGGCCTTGACCCGTCAGCCGATCCGCGGCGCGGCCTTTCGCCCGCGGAAATTGCCCGGAGCGTGCTCCGTGGCCTTACTCATCCGAAGATCGCTGCGGTCAGGCCGAAGCTGCTGCCGGAATTTCCTGTCTTTTCGTCGTCCGTCGCCGGAACCGTCGAAAAAATAACGGCCGGCATTGCCGACGCCATAGCCATCGAAGACGGCAAGCCGTTTCTGATCATCGATTGGAAGAGCGACGTCGACCCAGGCCTAGAAACCGCAGCTCACTATCGGGCGCAGGTTTCGGCCTACCTGGAAGCGACAAACATTCCGGTGGGACTGATCGTGTTTGTGACCAATGGAACCGTGATCGAAATAACGCGCCCGGCACGACAAAACTGAAGGGCCGAAGCCCTCCAATTCCTACAAAATTCACGCTGTCCGGACTTGGATCAACCGGGGACATATCGCGGCAATCGAGCACGCCGAAAGGAAATTGAGTGGATGGTCTGGGCCTGCGCGTTCAGCGCCGCGATACCCGTCGGCGAGACAACCGCCTGCCTTTCGCTTCCCGGACGACCGCATAGATAGCGTACCAACCTCGTCTTGCCCGTGCCGGCTCGACCGACCACCATCACCGCTGGTTCGCCGGCATCTATAGCTGCCAAAGCCTCGCGCTCGCCCGGGAAAATTCGTATTCGTCGTCCTTTCGAAAGACGGACCACTCTCCGCCCTCCGGGGCAACGGCAGCCGGAATGTCCCGGTCGAAATGACCTAAAGTCCAAACCGCCAGGCGTCCTGAGCGCCTCGCCGGCTTTGGCTCGTCATCAGGAGGGTGTGTGACTGTACCGTGGGGTGTGCAACGGCCGTAGTTTGCCGCGGAGGCCGCGCCGGCTCCCGGCGTGCGCCGAAGAGCCATTTCCAGGCGGTGGCAAAATTCATGTCGAAGCACGCAATAAACGCACTGTCGCAACGGCCGGAAACATAGCATTGGGCGGCCGTCTTGCACCCTAGATTCGATATCTCGGCTCCTAGTTCCGGATCGCGCGCGGAAATTGTATAAGTCAAGCGCGCGGGAACGGAAAGACTTTGCCTCCGTGCGCCAGTCCCAGGCTTGGCCGACAAGGCGGCGCGCGCGTGGAACCGACGTTCTCGCCATCGTTTGACGAGGGCTGCGATGTGGTGCGCGTACCTTTCCGGTCGCCGGCAGTGTCGATCCCGCGACGAGGCATCGTGATATGCGAACGTCTTCAGTCAACTGTTGAGGCGTGCTAATGGGTCGTCGCAAATCCGTCGGCGCCGCTTCAGCACTGGGTTGGGCCTTCCTGCTGGTGCTTGGCCTGATCGTCACAGTGATTGAAGCGGGAGCGCGCTTCGTCCAAGAAAATTGGCCCGCCATCCAGGGGCTGCTCGTCCTCGCTGCAATCGCCTTGGGTCTGTGGAGAGTGACGAGGCTGTTTCGCAGGGCAGAACGCGCAGCTCCCATGCCTGGCCCTGCAGCATCCGTCTCGATCGTCCACGAATATCCGCGAGGCCAATCCTCCGTGGCGGATCGGCAGCAACAGCCTGTCGGGGCTGTTGCGCGATGGGTCCAGCCGGGCGAGGTCGTTCGGGTGCAAGGGTTCAACCTGTCCTTTGGTCTATTCTATTTGGGCGAGGTGGCCCCGCGAGGCGCCCGCGGGCGTCTTGGACAGTATGTGGTAAGCCCGCGACTGAAGATCGGCTCCGGTCCTTGCGACGTCGAGGGCACGTCAATGCCCTATTGGCCCTCGTACGACAGCGTTACTCCGAACGCGCGAGCCGCGTTTCTGCAGTGGATGGGCGATGGCCGGCGCGACCCGCGTTACGGCATCGGCCACGTCTTCCTCTTCTTCTATGGACTAGAACATCGCCTTTTTGTCGAGGACGCGCGGGCGGAAGCGCCAGTACTCATCGCTGAAGTCGAGCGGCTGCTATCGATCTACGGGCAGAACAATTCCTTCCGCCACTATGCGGTGGAGTTTCTGTTCGCCGCGCGCCTGTTCGCCGGTATCGGCACGATCGCTACCCCCTCGTTTCGCGATCGAGACGGATCGCCCGAGATCAGCAGCGCCGTCCGTCTACACATGGGCAGGCTGCTCGCATCGAACGAAACTCTCGGAGCCGACGACGCCTTCCTGTGGGCGACAGCGGTGCCGAACATCTATCTCCGCACGCCAGCGATACGGTGCGGCGAGGAGTTCAAGGCACTTTGGCGCGTCAGGTTCGCCGAAAAATATCCGGACGGCCTGAGGGTACGCGTTCCGAAAAAGCGCCTGCAGCTCCGCTATCGTGCGGCCAGCGGCGCTTTTGAGGTTCCTCTCCTGGGCGAGGACCGAGAGTACCCGGACATCGGCGCCGTAAGTGGGCCGGTGGAGCTATTCAAGAAGCTAGTCCAGTCGTGCACGGACGAACTCGACGCCTACAGCAGGTTCGTTGGCAGGAATCCGGACAATAAGTCGACGATCCAGGCGGCCCTGCTGCTACCGCCCGCATTGCATGGGGTATTGGCCGAAGATCCGATCGCCGCGGTGCGCTGCCGAATGTCGGAGGTCATGGGAACGCGCGCCACGGCGAGCATGCAGATGCGCAAGATACTTGAGATCGTCGGGTTCGAGGTCCCGAAAGATGGCGGCCGATTGCAGCCCGCGGTCGCTGACCAATTGAGCTCAATTCTGGACCTGATCGATTACGCCGTCGAGCCTGACCGACGCTACGGCGCTGGGACGCCGCAACCGAACGACGAGATCTTCATCTTCAGCGCCGAGCGGGGCGGACCGGTCGATCCCTACCGGGACGCCTACCGCGCGGCGAGGGTGCGGGTCGAGGTCGCGATCCTTGCGGCAGCGGCCGACGGACAGCCGTCGGTCGAGGAGCTTGAAACTGTGATGGCGCAGATCCGCGACACGGAAGGCCTGTCGAAAATCGAAATTGCGCGCCTACTCGCGTATTCGGTGACGCTCTTCAAGAGTCCGCCCAAGCAGGATCGGATCGTGCGTCGTCTGGCGGAGCGTCCGGAAGCCGACCGCGAAGCGATCGCGCGAGCCGCAATCGGGGTAGTCGGCGCCAACGGGCATGTCGGCGCGCGGGAGGTCCGGTTCCTCGAAAAGCTGAGCAAAACGCTGAAGGTGCCGAAGGAGAACGTATACGACGAACTCCACCGTTCCGCGGCGGCTGCGGATGAGCCGGTGACGATTATGCCTGCGACGTGGACGGCCGGCGTGCCAATTCCGAAGCGCCTGAAAGCGCCCGACCAGTCGATTAGAATCGACGCCGGCAAGTTGGCGCGCGTCAAGAAGGATACGCAGGCAGTATCAGCGCTCCTGTCGAAGATATTTGCGGATGATGAGAGGGCTGGCGATCAGGGAGGAAAGTCCGGCAATGGCGGCGCGGCCGCAACGGCTTCTCCATTTTCCGGCCTCGATACCGCCCATGCCGAACTCGTCGAAGCCCTGGAACTCCGCGGCGATGTCTCGCGTCGGGAATTCGAGGAGCGGGCGGGGGCGCTAAAGCTTCTGCCCGACGGAGCGATCGAGACCATCAACGAGTGGTCGTTCGAGCATTTCGACGAGCCGCTGCTGGAGGACGGGGATCGTGTCATAATTGCCGCCCACCTGCGCGGCAGGCTGTCTGAACTGAGAACCGCGTCATGAACGGCCAGAACGGAATTCGCCCGCGCGAGCGGGATGCCATTATCCAGGCGCTGCAGGCCGGCGTCGTGCCCCGGCTCGGCCTGCCGCACATCCAGGTCGGAAGGATGTCCGAAGTGACGGCTCTGATCCGCGACATCGACCGGGTAGCGGACGGAGGCGCCTCCATCCGCTTCATCATCGGCGCATACGGCGCCGGGAAGACGTTCTTCGTCAGTCTCATCCGGCTCATCGCGCTCGAACGCAAATGCGTTACGATCCACGCCGACCTATCGCCCGACCGGCGGATCCAGGGAAGCGGCGGGCAGGCCCGTGCCCTGTATTCAGAAGCCGTGAGAAACTTGTCGACGCGCAACAAGCCGGACGGTAACGCTCTCACGAGCGTCGTCGAGCGTTTCGTGACGGAAGCCGTAAAGGTGGCCGCAGAGCGCTCGGTTCCCGTGGAGAAGATTGTGGACGAAAGGCTCGCGCCGATCCAGGACCACGTCGGCGGCTACGACTTCGCGACCGTTCTCAAAGCATATTGGCGGGGAAGCGAGCAGGGCGATGACGCGCTGAAGGTAGCCGCGCTGCGTTGGCTTCGCGCGGAATACTCGACAAAGACGGAGGCGCGGCAGGCGCTCGGGGTCCGCAACATCATCGACGACGACACCTTGTACGAGTCCTTGAAGTCCCTTGCCGCTTTCGTTCGGATCGCCGGCTATTCCGGCCTCGTCGTCGTCTTGGACGAGATGGTCAACATCTACAAGCTGCAGAACTCCCAGGCGCGCGCTCAGAACTATGAACAGGTGCTCCATATCGTTAACGACGCGCTGCAAGGCAACACGTCAGGAATCGGATTCCTGATGTGCGGGACGCCAGAGTTTCTGTTCGACACGCGTCGCGGGCTCTATAGCTACGAAGCGCTCCGTTCGCGTCTTGCCGAAAATTCGTTCGCGACAGGCGACCTCGTCGATTTCTCCGGGCCGATCCTGCGTCTGCAAAACCTCAGTGCCGAAGATCTTCTTGTGCTGCTGTCGAATATCCGATCCGTCTTCGCGTTCGGCGATCCGTCGAAGTATCTGCTCCCGGACGACGCTCTGCCGACGTTCATGGATCACTGCAACCGCCGCATCGGCGAAGCCTACTTCAAGACCCCTCGCACTACCGTAACAGCATTCGTCCAGCTTCTTTCGGTGCTCGAACAGAATCCCGGGACCGACTGGCGCAGTCTCCTAGGAGCGCTCCGGGTTGAGGCGGACGCAGCAGGTGGCGTAGCGGAAGGCGGCAGCGATAAGATCGGCGGCGATGATGATCTCGCAACCCTCCGCATCGGCTCTTGAGGAGGCCTATGACCGACTCCATCCGCTGATCCGCAAATGGATCCGCGACCAGGGTTGGAACGAGCTCCGCGAAATTCAGGCGCGCGCAATCCTATCGATTTTGGATGGAGACCGAGATCTCGTGATCGCGGCGACAACTGCGGCCGGCAAAACCGAGGCCGCGTTCCTTCCGATCTTGACGCAGGTTGCCGAGCGCCGCGAGCCGGGAACGGCCATCCTTTACGTTAGCCCGCTCAAGGCGCTGATCAACGACCAATTCCGGCGGCTCGACGAACTCTGCGATCAGATGGAGATTCCGGTCGTCAAGTGGCACGGCGACGCTTCTCAGACCGATAAGAAGAAGATGCTGGCACGGCCGCGCGGTGTCGTGTTGATTACGCCGGAGTCGATCGAAGCCTTGCTGACTCGACGTCCTGGCGACGCACGAAAGATGTTCGGCGCGCTCGACTTCATTGTGATTGACGAGCTGCACGCCTTCCTCCGCGGACCGCGCGGCTTTCAGCTCGCAAGTCTCCTCGTGCGGATGGCTGTGTTCGCCCAGAAGCCGGCGCGGCGGCTCGGGCTATCGGCCACGATCGGTGACCTCCGGGAAGCCGGTGCGTGGCTCCGCCCGTCGGACCCCAAATCTGTCGAAATTCTCGAAGCGAAGTCGGATGTCCCCGAGCTGCGCCTGCAAATCCGGGCCTATGTCGAGCCGCCCAAGGTGACCGATCCGGACAGCGCGGAGGTCGGCGGCGACGAGAAGCCGTATGCTGCGTCAGACTCGCCCGGCCGCGTCGCTCTCGATCCGATCGCAGACCACTTGTTCGAGACGCTACGAGGGGCCAACAATTTGGTATTCGGTGGATCGCGCCGCACCGTCGAGGCCGCGGCGGACCGGCTGCGAAGGCGATCGGAGCGGGCTCGAGTCCCGAACGAGTTCTATCCTCATCACGGCAGCTTGTCGAAGGCACTGCGCGAGGATCTCGAGGAGAGATTGAAGGCGGGCGACAGACCGACTACCGCTGTCTGCACGTCGACGCTCGAATTGGGCATTGACATCGGCTCGGTGAAAACCGTCGCCCAGATCGGCGCACCGCGATCGCTATCGTCGCTCAGGCAGCGACTCGGACGCACAGGACGCAGGACGGGCACGCCCGCTGTCATGCGGATCTACGTGCGCGAGCCCAGCGTCGATCGCGAGGCAAGCCTGCTCGATTGGTTGCACGCGCCGACGATGAGGGCCGTTGCGGCGGTCCGGCTCGTGGTCGCGGGATTCGTGGAGCCGGCGTCGACCAGTCCGGAAGCGGCCTCAACGCTCGTCCACCAGACGCTCGCCGTAATTGTCGAGCGCGGAGGCATCCGGCCGAAAGCGCTGTTCGATTTGCTCTGCGGCGACGGACCGTTTGCTGGCATCTCGGCGCAGGACTACGTGGAATTACTGCGCAACATTGGAAACCCCGAACACAAGCTGATCGAACAGGCGCCGGACGGAACCCTGATGCTTGGCGAGGGCGGAGAGCGAATCGTTCAATCACACACCTTCTTTGCAGTCTTCGAGACGCCGGAGGAATGGCGCCTGGTCGCCGCAGGCAAGACGCTTGGGACGCTCCCGATCTCCTCGCCAGTCTACAAGGACTGTCTGGTCGTATTCGCCGGACAGCGGTGGGTCGTATTGGAGATCGACGAACGTACAAATACCCTGGATGTGGCGCCGCACCCAGGCGGGATGGTTCCGAAGTTCGACCGCGCCAACATCGAGCCCGCCCACGACCGTTTGGCCGCGGAAATGCGGGCCGTCTATATATCCGACGATATTCCACCATATCTTGAGGCGAAAGCGCGAGAGCTGCTTGCCGAGGGACGCGCAACCTTCCGCGGGCAGGGGCTCTCAGAACGCACGATCGTGGAGGAGGAAAGAGACGTCCACCTGTTCACGTGGCGCGGCTCCCAGGCGAATGATGCATTCGCCGCCGCGCTTGCGATGGCCAAACTTCCCGCCGAAGCGCACGACTTCGGGCTCACGGTACCGAAGAAGAGCGCGGCGGAGGTGGTGTCAGTCCTGCAGGCTTTTTCCTCAAGGGGAGCGCCGGATCCCATCGAGGTGGCGTTGTTCGTGGCCAACCCCAAGCAGGGGAAGTTCTCCGCGTTCGTGCCAGATGGCCTCGCGCGGCGCCAATGGTCCCAACGAAATGCCGTATTTGTGCGGCAGATTCCAGAGATCGCGGCGGCACTCGTGGCGTGACGACGGGACCTCTGCAGCGGCTCGCCCGCGACCGCTTAACGAAAGCCGCGAGAACCGTGAGTTAAGCCATGGCGGTAAGTATCTTGCACACGGCGGACTGGCAGCTGGGAAAGCCATTCGGTTACATCGAAGGCGATGTTGCTGCGCTACTGCGCGAAGAGCGGTTCAACGCCGTGGAACGGCTCGCCGACCTAGCGCGAGAGCGCCTAGTGGATGCTGTCCTCGTAGCGGGCGACGTGTTCGACAGCTCGACTGTACCCGACCAAGTGCTCCGCCGCGCGCTCGAGGCCATGCGAGCATATTCGGGCCCCTGGGTGCTGCTCCCTGGCAACCACGACCCAGCCCTTGCGGAAAGCCCGTGGACCCGACTTCAGCGGCTGGGCTTGCCCGAGAACGTTCGGCTAGCGGTAATGCGCGAGCCCTTCCTGCTCGCCGAAGCAAGGCTTGCGGTGCTACCAGCACCGCTAACGCGCCGTCACGAACCAGACGACGTTACCGAATGGATGGATGACTGCGAGACTCCCGACGACGTCGTGCGAGTCGGCGTTGCGCACGGCACGGTCGCCGGCCGCACGCCGGAAGGGGAGGCGCATAACCAAATCTCCGAGGCGCGTGTCGTGCACGCGCGGCTCGCCTATCTCGCGCTCGGCGATTGGCATGGCACGAGAGAGATCGGGCCGGCAATCTGGTACAGCGGAACGCCCGAGTCCGACCGGTTCCGCAACAACGACCCCGGCAACGCGCTGATCGTTACGATCGATGCCCCGCGAGCGCCGGCGCGCGTTGAGCGCATCCGCGTGGGACGCTATGACTGGCGCGAATGCACCGTCACCTGCGGCGTGGGCGGCGACGCCGATCCCGTCACGGTGGTCGAGGCGGCGATCGTTGCCGCCGCCGGTGAGACACCGGAGCGCACGCTGCTGCGCCTCCTCCTTGAGGGAACGGCGACACTCGCCTCGCGCAAGCGGATCGAGAACTGCCTCGGTGCCTGGCAGGCGCGTCTTCGCTACCTGGAGCAGGATCTCGATAACCTGATCGACGAGCCGAGCGCCGACGATCTCGACGCGCTTGATCGGAGCGGCTTTGTTCGCACCGCAATCGACCGGTTAGTGGCCAAGACAGGAGATCCGACCGACCCTCACCGCGATCTTGCCCGAACGGCGCTTCGGCTGCTCTACCTCGAGCACACCGCTGCAAGGAACTGAGCGATGCGTCTCCGTCGGCTAGAGCTATCCGCCTATCGCTGCTTCCCGGGTCGCGTCGAGATCGACAGCCTCGGCGACGGTTTGACGATCATCGTAGGCGATAATGAGGAGGGCAAGTCGACTCTGCTGGCAGGCCTGCAGTCAGTACTCTTCGATCGCCACAATCTCACTGGCGAGGCGGCGGACGCGATGCTGCCCTATGGCTCCGCCGTGCGGCCGGAAATTACGCTCGATTTCGACTTTGACGGCGCGCGGTACCGACTGCGCAAGGCGTTCTGTCAGCGCCCGGAAGCCGACCTGACGGTGATCAGCGGTGACGGTCCGCGCTGGACCGGCGCCGCGGCAGAGGACCGATTGCGCGAGATGCTGGCGTTCACTCCACCGGGCCGGGGCGGCGCACGGTCAGAGAATCGTGGCCTGCAGGCACTGTTCTGGGTGGAGCAGGGCAGCGCCCATCTCGCGCCGTCTCTCAACGACACAGCCCGAGGAACGCTTGCCGGAGCACTCGAACGCGAGGTCGGAACGGTGGTCGGCGGCGAGCGGGGTCGATTTCTCCTGAACCGTATCAAGGCGCGTCTCGATCGGTTCTTCACTGCTACCGGCCGGCCGAGAACCGGCGGGCCGCTGGCTGTGGCCCAGACAGCAGTCGACGAGGCCTCCGCGCGTCGTGACGGACTGCGCAGTCGGTTGGAGGAGTTCGAGACCAAGACCAGCGAGCTGGCGCGCGCGCGACAAAGGCTGGCGGACCTCGAACACGATGACCCGCTCAACGCTGCCGAGGCACGCATCGAGGCGGCAGCGGCAGAGGTCAGGATCGTGGAAAATCTCGAATCGGACCTGAAGACTGCTGTCGCGCAATGCAAGGCTGCGCAGGCCCAGGAGGAGCTCGCGCAGGGTCTGGTGGCAGAAAGGCTACGGATTCGGTCCGAGATGGAAAAGGCGCGTCAAGAGAGTGCGATGGCGGCTGATGACGAGGCACGCAAGCGTGAGGAGCTCGTCACCGCCGATGCCTCATTTGAGCAGGCTAAACGTGCTCATGCCGACGCCAAACGGGATGCTGACGCTGCTGCTGTCGAGGAGGCAAAAGCTCAATTGCTCGCCGGATTACTGGAAGCGCACGCGCGTCTTGTCGAGGCCAACCAGCGTTTGGAGAAGGCCGAACGCACGGCGGCCGCCCTGCGAGAACTCCACGCCCAGATCGAGGCGAACCCGATCGACCCCAAGGCACTTCGATCTCTGCAAAAGCTGGCAACCGCGGCCCGCGAGGCCGAACTGAGTCTTCAGGGCAGCGCAACTCTCGTCGAGTTCCAACCCGAATTCGGGCGCCACGTCGCCATCGAGGGAGCGGCAGTGGAGGCCGACAGGCTCACTGTTGCCGAGCCCACCCGCATTTCCCTCGAAGGTTTTGGGGCCATCCGGGTGGTTCCGGGAGGCGAAGAACTGGTATCCATCCGCGCAAGAGCCGAGCGGGCGCGCGATGCACTGGCGCGGGCGTTCGCCGAGCACGGTCTGGCCACGCTGCAGGAAGCGGAACGCCGTGTCGACGATCGAGAACGTCAGGCAGTCGAGGCCAAGACTCATGAGACCATCTTGGCAATTCATGCGCCGGAAGGGCTCGAAACGTTGCGGTCGTCAGTCGAGGTGCTCCGGGCCCAGGTTCACGAGGCCGAACAGGCGGCTGGGGATGCCCGGACCGAAGGAGTTGAAATACCGATCCACGTAGCGCGCGAGCGTGCTACATCTGCGGCAAAGGGGCTTACCAAGTGTCGAGAGGCCGAGCGCAAGGCTTTCGAAGCTGTCCTTGCCGAGGAAGGGCAACGGAAGGTTGCCGCTGCCGCGCTTGCCGTGGCGAGCGCCCGGCGCAGCGAAGCATCCGCCAAGGCAGCGTCGCTGGCGGCTGAAGTCGAACGCGCAGAGGCTGAGAGAGGCGATGATGTGCTAGCGCAACGTCACGAGACTGCCGCTGCAGCGTTGGCCGAAGCAGTGGCAGCCAAGGAGCGCGCCGAACGCGCGCTTCGCGACAGTGATCCGGAAGGTGCACGCACCGAGTTGAAGCAGGCGACAGATGCCCGGAACGCAGTAGCCAAGCAGCTTGAACAGGCTCGACAGCGAGTGAACGATTTTATCATCGAACTGCGTACGCTGGGTCAGCAGGATTTGGCAGCGCAGTTAGAGACCGCTGAAGGTGATGCGGCCCGCGCGGAGGCGGCACTTGCCCGGGCGACGCACGAGGCCGAAGCCCTCCAACTCCTTCACAAAACCCTGTTCGAGGCGGAACGTGAGGCCCAAGAAACATTCATGGCGCCGATCACTCGACGGGTCGCCCCTTACCTGCGTCGTCTGTTCCCCGACAGCGAGATCGTTCTCGACGACACCACGCTTCAGGTCACGCACCTCCGACGGCGCGGCCATGACGAGCCGTTCGAGCGCCTCAGCATCGGTACGCGCGAGCAGTTGGCTGTGCTAACGCGCATCGCTTTCGCCGACCTGCTGCGCGAGCATGCCAGGGATTCGCCGATCGTCCTCGACGATGCGCTGGTCTATTCAGATGACGGCCGTTTCTCCGAGATACAGAGGATACTGGTGAGAGCGTCGGCATCCACCCAAATCGTCGTGCTAACCTGCCACGAGCGCGCCTATTTCAGCCTCGGTGCACCGATCATTCGGCTCGCGGAGTGCGGGACCTGAAAGGCTTCAGATGTCCAAGGACCTGTCGCTGAGGTCGAGCTCGGCGGCGCGCTGCGGCGTTACGTTCGCCCGGCAGGGCTGACGTCCTTGATCAGCCGCGCGACGCCGGCCTCTTCGACCAGTTCGCTGAGACACTTCTATGGGCGAGGTCGTCCTTGTCGGTCCTGCTGTTGCCGATGACGGCGAAGCTAGCGCGGCGCGACCGCGCATCATCCATCCCGCCGCTGGTTGGCGACATTTCTGGCACACCGCGACGCCGCCCCACCGCGGAAAGAGCGCCCACCGTGCCGCCGCGGTAAAATCGGCAAGCACTCTTATCGGTTAGCAGCAGAAACGATAATAACGGCACTTGCTGTTATCGTTTCCCGACCGGCAGCCATCGCTTGAAAGAACGACGCCGGCAGCGGCCACACCAGTCCGGATCATCCGAACTTCCAATAGATGACCAGCGCCAGCGCCACGGCGCCAGACGCGATCAGCAGCCATTCGATCGGATCGCGGGTAAACCGGCTATTCATGTCACCAACAATAGCGTGGCGGACAGGATAGGCCGATAGGCTGCAGATGATGCGTGCCAACCGGCGGCGTGTATCGCTTGGGCCTGCGGCCGGGTGACCGCCGCCGCCGGCCAGGCCGCCGCTGCCGGCTCGGACTGGCTGCCGCCCAGACGCCGCCGCCAGCGGGCCGCCGCCGAACGGAGCGTCGCTGCCTTCCCAGGCCGGCCGCCACCCCTGCCGCCGCCGCTGCTGGCTCGGGCCTGCCGCCACCCCGCCGCCGCCGATGTCGTGGGCCCAGCCGCCGCCGCCGACCGGAGCGCGCCGCCGTCCCGGGCCGGCCGCCCCCCCCGCCTCCGCCGATCCCGCCGGCCGCGCCGGCGCTGCCGGCGGCGAGACCGTCGAAAGCAAGCGCACCCCACTGAGCAAGAATACAAGGATTCGAAGGCAAGGACCCTCGTCAGCGAATCCTTGAGAAAGATTCAAGGACTCGTCGTCGAATCCTTGACAAGAGATCCAAGGATTCGACCGCCAAGGATTCGATGACGAGGGCCGCCGCGGCCTACGCCGGCCCGGCCGGCGGCGACGTCGGCGCCAGCCGGTCGGGAGGGCGCGTCGGCGGGTCCGGCGGCGATGGCCGCGGTAGGGGCGTCGGCGGGTCCGGCGCCAACGATGGCCGCGGTCGGGGGTGTCGGCGGGGTCCGGCGGCGGCGATGGCCGCGGTCGGGGGTGTCGGCGGGGTCCGGCGGCGGCGATGGCCGCGGTCGGGGGTGTCGGCGGGGTCCGGCGGCGGCGACGGCCTGAGGACTCGGCCAACCGCCACCGACTGAGAGTTCACGCCCTGGCCGACCGCTGAGGTGACGTGGCTGGCGCCGATAACGGCGTATTCCTGACGGAGGCCCTAGGATTCGGCGTTATAGTGCATTCCTTTCAGTCAGACGCTCATGCGTGCTGTAAAAAATCGCGCCGGGGCCTTCCGGATTTCCCGCCGGGCCGCGACTAGCGATTCAGACCCCATGGCAGGAGTCCGACATGGCGGAAGAATCGCACGAACTCAGGGAGGGCGACGACGTGGTAGAGCCCGACATGGACATAAAGGTCGCCGAGCCTCGCCGCGGCCAGGCCGCTGCGGCGGCGGCCAAGCATCTGGCGGAAGTTGCGGCCGAGACGTCGAAGCTAGCGGCCATGGACTGGCCGACGCTTCGGGCCTTTCTGAGGGCGATCGTGGCCGGGACGCACACCGCTTCGACGGAGGCGCTGGTCCGCATCTGCCGACAAGCTTACGAAGTTGGCGACCGCGCCAAAGTCAATCTGTCGTTTGAGGCCTTGAGCAAGACGGCCGCGCCGCTGCTTCTTTCGCAGGCCTTCGGGCAGGCCGAGGACGAGCGAAGAGAGCAGGTCCAGGAGATCCTGTTGCAGCTCTTCGCGGCGATCCGCGCCGGGAAATCGGAGCTGGCAGAAAGATTCTTCGCCGACTATGCGAAACGACGCTCGATTAGCCTCTTCCGCAAGCGCGACGCGCTCTTCGAAGGAAAGCTGGAGAGAAGCGAACCCGTCGGGGATATCGATCCGATCGACACCGTGCCGGAACAAGTTGCGAGCCTCGAAGCGCGCGTTCTGCTCTCGGTCGCCGTCGATAAATTGCCGCCCAAACTCAGGACGGCCTTCATCCAATATCATCACTTCGGGATGACTCAGGAGGAGGTCGCCGAACAAAACCAAGTAGATGTCCGGACCGTGCACGATTGGCTCAAAAAGGCGCGTGCTGCGCTCGGACTGAATGGAGACGAAAATGACCGCTAAGACGAACCGCAAACCCGATCTTGAAGATGTTCTCGACGAGCTCGCGGGACTGCCTGGCCCGCCCGACGCCACCACGCTGCGTGCCTGGACGGAGGCGTACCCTGAATTCGCGCGGGAGATCGTCGCCTTTGCCACCGACTGGGTCGCTATGGAGGCGGCGCACGGCGAACGGATCGTGACCGCGGAGGACGTCGACCTCGTCGTCAACAGAACGATGAGCCGCGTGCAGGCCGTTCTCGACGCCGAGCGCCAGGAATCCGTGACCGACCTCTCCGCCGACATCCGCGCGACCGGTCACGATTTCGATTCCTTCGAGCAATCCGTCGGCATCGACCGGTCCATCCTGGACAGCTTGATTGCCCGCGTGGTGAAACCGTCGACGATCCCCGCATTGCTTGTCTGCTCGGTAGCCGCCGCGCTGAACCGGCCGCTCGACCACCTGCGCGACTATTTCCGGCTTCCGGCGCAACTCGCGGGGGCCCACAAGTCGCGCACGCGTCCGGCAGCGACGCAGGTCGACTTCGCCATGCTCGTCAGGCATTCGAAACTTCCGGATCCGGAAAAAGACCGGTGGCTGAAAGAGCCGCCGGATCCAGCCCTACAGGACTAGGCTCATGGACAGCTTCGGCGCGGTCCGCAGGCTCGCTCGCGAAAAGCACGACGCGATGAAGGCCCGCGCGTCGGGCAACGGCAGCGCGGCGGCGCTGCTCGCGCAGGCACGCGCCGCGACGAGCGCGGCAGTCCAGGCGGTGCCGCCGGAGCATCCGCTCCTCGCCGGAGGCGACGGCGCGCTTTACCGAACCGGAGAGACGTCTATCTACGTTTCGAGCGCGTTGGCCCCGGACCATGCGGCCTACGTGGAGGCGCATGAATTCGGCCATCTTTGGATTGAAACGCCGGCCGAACCGGCCGTCGCACCTCGGAACTCCGATCCCTCGACTCCGGAAGAGAACACGCCACTCGGAGTGCGGCGCGTCGAGGCCTACAGTCCGGACGAGCTGCGCGAGCGATACGCCAACGTATTCGGGCGGGAGTTTCTTCTGCCGTGCCCGGAGGCGAGACGTCTGTTCGGCCTGGGCAAATCGGCGAAGCAGATCGCGAGCGAGATCGGCGTTCCCGTCGGACTCGTCAACCAGCAGCTCGCGGTCGCGCTGCTGCTGCCCGAGTCGCCAATCGAAGAGAAGCCGGCGGAGCGCAAGCGGCCGGGCGTCGACGATTCCCAGAAGACGGCCGCCGAACACGAAGGTTCCCCGTTGCTGGTGGAGGCCGATCCCGGCACCGGCAAGACGCGGACCCTGATCGCGCGGATCGAATCCCTGCTCGCCAAAAACGCACCGGCTTCGAGCATCCTCGTCCTGACCTTCTCGAACAAGGCGGCGAGGGAAATCAGGGTGCGCGTCGCCGGCAGCGTCCCGGGAGCGGCGCCGGAGATCTGGGCCGGAACGTTCCACTCGTTCGGGCTCGAACTCCTCCGCAAATACGGTCACCTCGAAGGGATAACCGCGCCGGTTAGACTACTCGATCAGGCCGACCAACTCGCCCTGCTCGAACGCGAGCTGCCGCGCCTCGGCCTCGACCACTATCTGCGCCTCCACGAACCGCTGCGCGAGCTTCGCAACATCATCGGCGCCATCTCGCGGGCGAAGGACGAGGTGTTTCCGCCGGCATCATATGCCGACGCCGCGCGGCGGATGCTCGGGAAAGCCGGCTCCGACGAGGAGCCGCTCCTGGGAGCTGAGAAGGCCGAGGAGGTCGCGCGGGTCTACGCGCACTACGACGCCGGTCTCCGCGCCGAGGGAATCGTCGACTTCGCAGACCTCATCAACCGGCCCATCGAGATCGTGCGGAAGCATCCGGACGTCCGGGACGAACTGCGCGGGCAATACACGCACATCCTGGTCGACGAATATCAGGACGTGAACCGCGCAAGCGCGCTGCTGCTCAAGGAACTCGCCGGTGACGGCGAGCGGCTGTGGGTCGTCGGCGACGCGCGCCAATCCATCTACCGGTTCAGAGGCGCCGCGCCTTCCAACACGACCGACTTCGAGAAGGACTATCCGAACGGCAGGCGTCTGGCTCTGGCAGTCAATTACCGCTCGAGAAAGCAGATCGTCGACACATTCGGGACTTATGCCGGCACCATGAAGGTCGGTGGCGGCCGCAACCGGTCGCTGCAGGCGCACCGCGGCGCGGGTGCCAATCCGGTTGACTTCAACGTCGCCGCCGACCGCGGCGCGGAGATCGCCGGAATCGCTGCCGCGATCCGGCGGCGACACTCTGCAGGCTGCGACTACCGCCAGCAAGCCGTGCTCTGCCGCTCCCACTCCAATCTTCAGAAGATCGCGACCGGGCTCGAAGCCGCCGGAATACCGGTAATGTACTTGGGCGACCTCTTCGAGCGGCCGGAAGTCCGGGACCTCCTTTCGCTCTTGTCGTTCGCATCCGAACGCCACCGCGGCGGTCTCATGAGGCTGGCGACGATGCCGCGATGGCGTACGCCGCTCGCCGACGTCCGGACGCTTCTGGCGCACGCCACCGCGAAGGAGAAGACCCCGCTAGTGGCGCTCGCGGACGTGGAAACACTCGCCGGACTTTCGCCGGCGGGCAGGACCACGCTCGCGCGGCTGCGCTCCGACCTCCACGGTGCGGGCTTCAAGACCGGGCCCGGACAGCTCCTGTGCGACGTGCTGTTCGAGCGCGGGCTCGTCCGCGACTATCTGTCGGGCGACGCGGCCGCCGATCAGCAGCGGCGCCTCGCCATTCATCAGTTCCTGCAATTCGCGATCGAATACGACCGTCCCGGCGAAGGCGATCCGAAACGCCGGCTGCTTGGCTGGGTCCGCCGGCTCGAGGTGTTCGGCGACGAGCGCGCGCTGCGCGAGGCTCCGGCTGCCGTCGAAGGGATCGACGCGGTCCGGCTCATGACCGTGCACGCCAGCAAAGGCCTGGAGTTCGAGATCGTTTATCTTCCGACGCTGGGGAAAGGCTTCTTCCCGCTGAGCTGGAGCGGTCAGGTCTGCCCGGCGCCCGACGGAATGCTGTCGACCACCGCGGAGGACGATCACGCCGAAGAGGAGGAATGCCTCTTCTTTGTCGCGCTGTCGCGTGCCCGCGATCACCTGTCACTCTCGCGTGCGCAGCGCTATTCCGATAGCCGCCGCTCGAATCCTTCGCCCGCGCTTGAGGCAATCGCCGCACATCTCCCGCGCACGCCGGATTCCGATCCGACATGGACGGCGCGGCTTCCCGCGCCGCACGTCAACGGAAGCCGATCCGATCTCAAACGCGCTGCGCGCGAGCATGACGGCCGCGACATCGAGCTCTACATCGATTGCCCGCGCCGCTATCTCTATCAGGCGATCCTGGGGCTGAGCGGCTCGCGAGAGGACAACGGCTACGTCCGGTTCCACCGCGTCCTCTACCGCGTACTGCGCTGGATGGCCGAACAGACCAGCTTGGTAACTGCTGACGCGCTCAGGGCGGAAACCGACGCACGCTGGGCCGAAACCGGTCCTACGGACGATCCCCTGCAGCCGCTGTACCGCGACTCCGCCGCAAAAATCCTCGATCGTGCTAATGCGCGGTCCCGCGAGGGAATTCGATTCGGAGAAACGCTGACCGCCACCATTGGCGGCCACGCCATTAGCCTGTCGGTCGACGAGATCGAGAAGGACGGTCGCAGCTTCGTGATTCGGCGGCTTCGCACCGGCAAGGTGCCAAAGAAGCAGGACCATCGCGTCTTGCACGCACTGATGGTGGAGGCAGGCAAGCAGGCTTTTGGCGCGGGCGGCAAGTTCGAAATCCGCTATCTCTCTTCCGACGATGCGGTGCCGATCTCCTTCGCCCGCGTCATGGCCGACCGCCTCGAGGAGACCAAGGCCGCCATCGCCGGGCTCGCGGCCGGCGAGTATCCGCCGATCCCCTCCGACGATTGCCCCCGGTGCCCCCACTACTTTATCTGCCAGGCCGTACCGGACTGAATCCCACGGCCATTTCCGGTTTTTCCGAGACGCCGCGACTAACCCTTCAGAACAGCCGACCGATCGTGGGACGGCATCAAGAGAAGGGTTTTCAAATGAAACCGATCGACGTCTTCGTACAAGGCGAGGAGATCGCCGAGATTCTGGTCGGACACGCCGCTCCGATCCACTCGCTGGCCGAGGTGCTGGCCAATCTTGAGCGCCCCGTTCCCCAGGGGGAAAGCCTGCTGATCTTCGTCGAAGACATGCACGCGCCTCTGGACCCGGGGACGACCGTCGAGGAACTGCTGCCGTTGTGCGTCGACGAGGAAGCGATCGTCGTGCCCCTGCGGCTTCACTTGTCGCGCTGCCGGCACGTGGAAGTGTCCGCACGCTTCAACGGTGAGGGCGCGAAGCGGCGCTTCCCGCCGGGCGCCACCATCGGCCGTGTGCGCCATTGGGCCGCGCGCCGCGCCTTCGGTCTGTCGCCCCGCGACGCCGCCGAGCATGTCCTGCAGATCCAGGGCACCCAAAAGCGTCCCGACCGCGACATCCACATTGGGACGCTTACCGCCGGCACGACCTGCTCTGTGGCGTTCGATCTCGTGCCGCGCAAACGGGTGGAGGGCTGAAGATGGCGGGCACCATCGGTCCGGACGAGGCGGTGTTTCGCAGCCACCTGGCTGGCGGAAGCTTTCTACTCGGAGCGTCCACGGGACGCTGGCGGGTGGTCTCGGTTGCTTGGCCGCATGCCGTGTTCAGCGTGCGTGCGGCGGACGGCATCGAATACGGCCTGCGGTTCGAGTGCCACGACTATCCGCGTACGCCACCGACAGCGCGCCCGTGGGACATCGAACGCGACGCTCCGCTCGCGCCCCAACTTTGGCCGACCGGCAGGAGCCGGGTGCCAATGGCGTTCAATCCAGGCTGGAAGAACGGGTCTTGCCTCTATCTGCCCTGCGACAGGCTGTCGATCGACGGGCACGCGAACTGGCACCACCAACATCCGAGCCTGATCTGGGACCGGGCCGTCGGTATCGTGCACTACCTTCGGATCGTGCACGATCTTCTCAACTCGGGCGATTACGGAGGACGCCGTGCAGCGTGAACCGCTACTGCGCATGGCGCGGTCACTGTGGAGTGAACTCACTACCGAGCTCCACCGCCGCACCGAAGGCTGCCACGAATCCGGCGCGTTTCTGCTCGGGCGAAAGACCAACGCCGGACGCACCGCTCTCTCGCTCGTCTACTACGACGACCTCGACCCGCACGCCTACGACATGGGAATCTGCGTCCTGCATGCGGACGCATTCTCGCGGCTGTGGGACATCTGTGGCGAACGCGACCTATCCGTCGTGGCCGACGCTCATGTCCACGGGGGCCGCGCCGGCCAAAGCCAATCGGACCAGGAAAACCCGATGATCGCGCGCTCCGGCCATCTCGCGATCATCCTTCCGCTGATGGCGAGGCCTCCCGTGCGCCGATGGGCGGTCGGTATCTACGAATATCTTGGCGATCACAAATGGCGACCGCACGGCGGCTGCCGCGGATCGCGCACTCTCAAAATCGAGGACACCCGATGAGCGACCTGGAAGCGATGTCGGATGGCCTCAATCGCCTCGTCAAGATCGCCCTCGACACCGGCGAGGCGTCGAGCGTCGAGGAGGCGAAGCGAATCTTCGGAAACTACCAAATGCAGATCACCGTCGGCGCCGACATCGCGCGGAATGCCGTCCTGCAGGCCGTTCTGCTGACAGCTGTCAACTGCGCCGCACGCGCATTCCTGGGCGGCGTGACCGTCGCCGGCGCGTCGGGCGCCCTATGCCTGACCCTGCCTCCGTACCGCGACCTCGAAGCCGCCGTCGTCGGACTGGGCGCGCACCTTGTCCATGAGCCCGATCCGCGCGTACCCACGCTGGCGATCGGAGATGTCGCTGCCGCCAGATTGGAGCCGCTCGCGATCCGCGCCACGTTTGCGCATTGGTGCGGCGGCACCGTGCCGGCCGCGAGCAACGCGCGCCTGGCCGAGACCGGCATCTTCACTCCCGCAGGCGTGCTCGCCGGCGCGCTGGGCGTGTCCGAGATCTTCCAGCGCGTGCGCGGCGGAACGCCTATGGCGTGCCGCAGGGCTGTGGGTCTGGACCTGTGGGACCTTCGGCGGAACTGGCTGCGCGGCGAAGATGCGCCGGCGCCGGACCGGCTGCCGTCGGCCGCGTGGTTCGTCGGAATGGGCAATCTCGGTCAGGCCTACCTCTGGACGCTCGGACTTCTGCCGTACGGAGAGGAGGCTGCTGAGCTCGTCCTCCAGGACACTGACATCCTCGCGCCTTCCAATCTCAGCACCTCGGTGCTGACGACACGCTTAATGATGGGGCGCCGGAAAACGCGCGAGATGGCCGCATGGGCCGATGCCCGGGGCTTCAAGACGTCAATCGTCGAACGGGTCTTCGCCGCCAACTTCCGGATCGTCGAACGCGACCCGGCGGTCGCTCTGATTGGAGTTGACAACGCGCTGGCGCGGCAGTCGATCGAGGACGTGGGTTTTGCCCGCATTATCGAGGCCGGTCTCGGGCGCGGACCCCAGGACTTTCTCGGCATTGACCTGCATACATTTCCAGGGTCGAAGACAGCGCGCGCAACGTGGCCGGAGATCGGCGCGGCGGACGCGGACATCGCGCAACCGGCCTATAGGGCAATGTTGGAACGCACGGGAGACCGGTGCGGAACGGTGCGTCTCGCGGGCCGGTCGATCGGTGCACCATTCGTAGGTGCTGCCGCGGCGGCGCTTGTTGTCGCCGAGCTGACGAGGCTCTGTTTGGGAGGAGGACGCTACGAATTGATTTCCTGCCACCTTCGTGACCTTCAGGGATGCAGCGTCGTCGGCGGGCAAGCGTGGGATCCCTTCAACCCGGGCACAATCCGGATCGCGGCGTAAGAGAGAGTGCGCAACCCCGCCATTATTGAAAGGCCGCCCGCATCCGTCGGGAACGCGTCAGGCGTCGACCCGTTACCAATGGTGCGGAGCGGAAGTGCCAACGTAAGCCATTGGCGTGATTCGCGGATTTTCGTTAAAAGAAAAACTTGACATTTCAATTAGATAGGCTACTTTGGTGCCGGGCCTAGCCCACGAGGTCACCGTAAGGTGGCTGGCAAAAAGTCCAGACTAGTCTGGACTTTTTGCTTTTCTGGCGGCTTCCACCAAATCCCAGCAGCTGTACTTGATACCTTCGGTAGGTATCGCCTTCTCATCAAGCAGGCAGTCGATCAGCTTGTTGTCCTGCCGCAAACGCGCATACGGCTTGTTGGCACTATGGTAGCCGCCGATCGCCATCGGCCAGAGATACAAGTCCGCCAATTGCATGATGGGTGACGACTTTCTCTTCACCCGAAATTCATAGAGCGTTGCTTTCAGATCTGCCGCCGAGAGCGGCGCGTATTGCTGCATGTTCTCGGCAGCGAACGGCATGCCGTGCTCCCGCAAATGATCGTAATAGCCGCGCATCCAGCCATCGACGATTTTGTCTGCCCGCTCCGCAAACACCTTAAGCTTGTAATCTTGTTTGCGGGCGTATTTTGCAGCGCGCTCGATCAGAACCGAGAACGCGGTCTTGCACAGCGACCACTGCTCGCGGCCATACTTCGCACGATAACGATGATCATACCCGGGCCGGTCGATCACGCAGGCGAATCCGACGAACGGGGGAGAACGCATCAGCTGATACAGATCCTCGAAGAATTTTTCCGATTTTGCCGCCGGAGGCGCCGAGAGCCACGTAAAGGCACCGGTCTTGTTCCTGATGTCGAAGGAGTGAAGGAACACTTTTTGCGGATCTAGCTTCCAGTCCCCCATAAATTCGGCATGCCGCATTCGTGCGGCTTCTTCCTCCTCCTGCTTGATGACCACGCCGCCTAACGCAAACCAATCATGCCCATGAGCGGCACGGGTTCCAGGTGCGTGATTGGCGTTCCGCGTGCCCGAATCATCCAGATAGAGATGCATCACCTGAACCATCGAGTCCGCCTAGGTGAGCAGGTATTGGAAATGTTTCGAGGCCGCATAGTCATAGAGCGTGATGTTGTTACTCCGAACGTTCCCAGAAAACTGGCTTCCGGAACCGTAGTCGTAGCCTTGGAAGTTCTTGCCTGAAATGTCGAGCGAGATGTGGGCGCTTAGGCCATGATGATAGAATTGTTTGGTCGAGCCTGTAATATGTGCGCGCGCCTGATGATCGTACAGGTGAACGCCGCTATTAACGCTCCCTGAAAAATGGATGTACCCGCCTTTATCGTAATCATAGATGGCGCGCCCCTTGCCGCTGACAAAATGTCCAGCGATGAAGGCTACGGCCCGTCTAGCTTCCGGCGTCATGTCCCAGTCCCGACTATTGCCGCAGAGTTTAGCTTGGAGAATTGGCGGCCGAAAGCTGCGATCTTATCTATCCGGGGGCGGTTATAACCCGCCTCGCGCTGGCCACGTAGGCAGCCCGGCGCCTTCGCCATTACCGGACGATTGTTGAAACGACACCTTTATCGACACCGTCTCGTTTCCGGCCCTGGCGCCCGTTCCGTAAAAATCAGACGAATTCCAGCGGAGCTTGGCCGCAGCAAGCACTATACTATATCCTCGAATTCGTCCCACAATTTGGGAGTCGGCACGTTTGATGACGCGATCGTAGGCATCAAGACCTCATTGGCGCGAGCCTGTTGCCACGGCGCCAGACCCCAAGCTTTCCGGTGACGCGCCACGCTATGCCGGCCGTTTACGGCTTGCTGAAAGCCCACGTCTACTCTCAGGAGAACTTCCTTAGTCATTGGATAAACAGCGACAGCCTACACAGGTGTAACCTCGCGCCTGCGCTCATTCCATCCACGGGACAGCCGCTCGATGACATCGTGGCGAGCCAGCACGCGTTCGCAGAGCTCCCATCTTTCGCCTGGCGCCTCGACATCGGCGGCATAACGCAGGTCAAACGCGTTGGCGCGCTCTCTGCGGCGCGTGTATTCCCGCATCCGCTCGTCGAAGTTCTCGATATCCTCGATCCAATCGTCTTCGATCACATCGGGAAGCGTACCGAAAATGTCGAAGCGGTCGCGCATCCGCTCCGACAGCTTTTCGTAGATACGCTCGTCTATCGTGCCCTGGTAGACTAGGTTCAGCATGTCCACCCGGTCTCGGCGCTGGCCAAACCGTTTGATGCGACCGAGTCGCTGTTCGAGCCGCGACGGGTTCCAGGGCAGATCGACGTTGATGAGCGTGCCGAGGGTCTGCAAGTTGAGACCTTCGCACGCGGCGTCCGTCGCCACGACCATCTTGATCTGCTTCTCTTTGACGCCGTGCTTGATGGATTCGCGCTCGACGCTCTTCCATTCGCCGTCGACCAGGATGCCCGACTTGCCGGCGCCAGCGTACACCCCAACGATCCAGCTTGGTCGGTCAATGGCGAAGCGCTCGGACAACTTTTCCGCGACCCACCTGGTTGTGTCGTAGTACTGGCTGAAGACAATGCAGCCCAGGTCGAGCCAACCCCGTTCCAAGAGGAAGTGGAGAACTGCATCGAGCTTCGGATCGGTCGGGTGCGGGCCGAGCGCATCCAGGATCGCCTGGAGATGCTTGCGCTCTTCGTCGACGGCTACGATCTGCTCCTCGCCCAGATCGAGAAGCTCCTCTTCGTCCAAAGCGGCACGGCCTTCTAGCAGTTTGGTCGCAGTAGCAATGCCCGCGGCGAAGCTGGAACACAGTCGCTGTCGGACGAGGCCCTTCAGAAGACCGGCCGACTTCTTCCGCTTCTGAAACGTAGCTGTGAACTTCTCCGCGGCTTCGTACGCGGCGTCGAACGCGGCGGAGGTCCGTAGCGGCAAGCCGTCGAACATGCCAGGCAACGTTGCACCGGCGATCGGGTGAATGTCCACAGCAATACGCGGCAGAAGACCGAGTTTCTCCAAAGTAGCCCGTTTCCGAAGCACCACGTGGCGGACAATTGGGTTGTTTCGCTGGAAGAAGCCCAGGCCGTTCTTTGGATGAAGGACGTCATCGTCGAATTGTGGCCTGAGAAAATCGGGATCCGGTAGCTCGCTGAGCGGTTTGTCGCAGATGAAATTCGCGTTCGACATCCCGAGCGCATTCCGCATCAGGCCATAGATGACCTCGTCTTCTGCGGAAGGAGGGAGCGGGTTGCGGAACAGCTCCCAAGCGTCCCGCTCGTCCGTGACCGGCGACGCTCCGGTGATGATGGGTACCGCGCGGCTTGCCTCGGTCCAGCGGCTCCATGCGTTTCCAAGCACGTAGTCCGCCTTCTGCGAAAGGATCTTGAGCAGGTCCCATAGATCTTGCACATCCGTTTGGATCGGCGTGGCGGTGCCGAGCAAAACGTGCTTGGTCCGGCGAGCGATCTCGAACATGAAATTCAGAAGATTGTTCGGATCGCGCTCGTCCTGACCGAGCTCGGCTGCTCCGCGCGCACGGTGCGCCTCGTCCAGCACCACCATGCCGTAGCGGGCGGTGAGAAGATGGCGCCGCTCCTCCGTTATGTGGAAAATCAGGCCGGTCGAAACGATCGCGATCTGTCGGGGGCAATCCAGGATCCCGGCCGGGCCAACGGATGGTAGCGGCAACTCGTCCGGATCGAGCTGCCATGCCTTTTCGCTCGATAGCCAGACCGCCGAAGGGATGTTGAGCTTGTCCTTGAGTTCAAGTTGCCACTGGGTAGTTAGCGTGGCGGGGCAAAGAATCAGGGTGGGCCCATCGCCCAGGAGCGCCGTTACCAGCGCGCTGCCGGCGAGCGAGAGTGTCTTTCCGACGCCCACCTCATCTGCAAGCAGAAGCCTGGCGCCGCCATAGATCTCGCGATGCTCTAGGAAAAGGCTGACGAAGGCGCGCTGCCAGGGCATGAGTTGCTCGCCGCGGCGGTACAGGTTGCTTTCGACCAAGGCCGCTGGCGCGATCTCTTCCGGCGTCAGGTCGGGCAGGCGGACTTCGACGCGTCGCGCGCTGCGCCCGATTTCCTCGATGATGGCGTCGGGCAACGGCTTCGCCCGCGACCAGAGATGTTCGAATTCTTCGAGAACCCAGGCGACGCCGTCGGGCGAACTGTCTTCCCAGACCAATTCGTAGTTCTCGGACCAACCCTCACGCGTCTCGTTGAGGCTGCCCATGAAGGCGGTCGAGGTGCCGTCGGGCTTCCGGATCACGCCGGCCTTGCCATGTAGAAAAGGTGCGTCGGTCCGGGCGACGACGCGCACCTCGACGTTGCCCTTCTTCAGGATTTCGTAGAGGTGCCGATAGCGCGGTCGCCGCTGAAGGCTTTCAACCGCATCGTCGACCTCATTCCATTTCTCTTTGAGCAACTGCTCGCGGGCCTGTTTAGCGGCGTTGATGTCCTCAGGGTCGAGGTCGGAATTGCAAACAATCCTGACTTTCCCGATTGTCTCGATCTCTTCGTTGACGAGTTCGAAGATCGATGAACGGAAGTACCCGGCAATGCGTAGGTACTCGCTAGCACCGCGGAGGCGGTCCTTTAGATAGACACTGGAGAGGCGGCCCAGGCGCGAAGAGAAGCGATCGAGCGCGCCGCCGCCGACTAGACTTGTGGTACGCCGACCGCCGGTCGCAGCGTCCATTCTCCTGTCCTCACCCGAGACGTTCGTTCCGGATTAAACCATACAGGATATTGGCCGCACGTGCTTCCGCCTCGTCCACGCCTGCCCGTTTCTTGGCTATGTAGTTGGCGATGGCCATGAGATCGTCGCGAACGGACATGTATCTCGGCACCAAGTCCCGCAGGTGGGTCAGCACGTCCTCTCCATCCACCTCGTACTGAATCTCATAGATGCCGTACAGTACGGACCTCGTCGTCGCTCCCCCGAACTCTGCAATCTCGAATCCGCCCTTCTTGAAGTCGGCGGCCGTCATGAGATGAGCCTTATTCGGTTCAACAGATTCCATTAGTGCGCCATAGTTCGAAACGCGAAATGCTTTTGCAAAATTCTGGTAGTTGTCGAGTTTGCGGGCTCCGGTCGTCTCAATGTCGATCATCTTCAGATAAAAGCGTTCGGCCCCGGTCAACCGCTCCCACACTCCGGGCGCCATTCCTTCCGGTACCATGTGCTCGTTGGCCACCTGCACCGCGAAGTCGATGACCTCCGCGATCAATCTCTTCTCGCCCTTCGGGCCCGGACGCAAGGCCTCCGCGGTCATGTCGACGCCATCGATCTTCGCGTATCGCGTCAGCACCCTAAGGGCGGCCGCGTATCCGGCCATCTGAAGGTCGGCATCTTCGAAGAGATTCTCGATGCGTCCCTGGCCTTTCAGCTTCTGGTTCAGACCCACCATTGTGTCGATTTGGTCCGCGACCTCGGCCTTCACCTCCTGTACGATCTCGTCCTTGTACCCGGCCTCGGGCAACTTCCGCTTCCGCAGCACCATGATGACGGTGCCCTGGACGTATCCGCCTTTCTTTAGCTCCGAGGTCGTCTCCGTCGCAATGTACCACGCGGCCATCACTTGCAGGCCCGCGCCCCAGAAAATTTGAGCCATGTCAGCCCACACCCCCGCGTCCTGGTGCGTGAACATCACTATCTGGACGCCGTTGGCCGGCATGCGGTTTGCCATTGCGCCATAGGCTTCGACCATTCCCTTCCGGAAGCTTTCTCCATCGCCCTTGATTGCAAGCGCGCGGCGCGCATCCCACGTCCATTGCGGGAAAAGCTGTCGGCCAACGCCTCGACACCAGGAAATGAAGAACTCCGTAATTTCGTGGTAGTTAACGGCGTCCGCATACGGTGGATCGGTAATGTAGACGTCATTCTCCTGATTCACTTTGTCGGCGCCATGGCACAGTACGGTGGAGTTCGTGGACAGCGGGAAACTCGGCACCTCTTTGCTCAGCTTCAAATCGCGTAGTATGAACGACGATGCCCGCGATGCGTAGTTCCAGAACGTGTTGAGCGCCTGATTATAGAAAACATGGTTTGGCAACTCGCGAGGGCCTCCGAGTTGCTTGCCCGAAGCATTTATGCGAGCCGCCGACGTGATCCACTGACACATCTTGCTTGCATGGTTTAGCAACGATGGCACCGCCACCAGAAGCTCTCGATCCTCGATGTGCTTCAGAACAGATGCGACAAGGATGTAGTCACGCGGAGTGAACACATGGTGCCAATGCGTCCATCCACGTTCTCTGACAAGACGAGATGTCTCCTCACCCAATTCGATAGGCATGTCGGGCACCAGCCCCCTGGCTTGCCAATCGGCGAGCGACTGCCGAACGAGATGGGCGACCTTTTCTTCACGCTCCACGTCGGATTTGGTCGGACGAGCAAAGAATGTTTGCTGGCGGCTTTGGCCCAAGCTCTCCTTTGTGATCCACTGGATGCAGTAGAGACGCTCCTGGAATATGTCATCTGGACGCGGCGCGAAGTCGTCTTTGTTCCACGGTCTGAGATTGTTGCCGGGTGACCCGTCGGGCAGCGTTCTATCGCCGCGTATTGTCTTGATGGGGGTCGAGTAGGTCTCATCCCCTAGCGAATATACGACCTTGCCGTCACGCACAGTACCGTTGTCCGCTTCGGCAAGCTCCGCATTCGTCACGCCGGACACGATCTCGATATCGAACCTCTTCGCTTTGTGGTCCGGGACAAGGCGACCGATCACATTTCGTGATTTCGAAATCGCCCAGCTCGTCGACAACGGGACTAGCCAACCGGTCTGCGGACAACGCGCTTCGAGACAGTAGAGGTAAGCCTTCGCGCGATTGCCATTGTCGTCCTCTTCGATCTCAGCCGCTGCGATGTCATCCGCCACGGCTGAGATTAGCTTGCTCTCGGCCTGTTCAAGGCACTTGCGCTGATCCTCATCGGCGCCGATGACGTTGAGAGCACCCCAGGTCAACAAGCAGGCAATCGGGTTGAGATCGGACGCATACACGTCCGCGCCCAGCCGGGCCGCTTCGAACGGTATGGAACCCCCGCCCGCGAAAGTGTCGGCTACTCGGGGCCGCCGCCCGAAGCGCCGCCGTCCCAACGCATCGATCAGCTCGGAAAGCGACGATGCCGACACGCCAAGTTGTTCGGTCACGTGAGGCAAGGCGGGTGCGATGAGAGCCTCTTCCGAAACTTCTTCGGGCCGCAGCAGCTTTCCGACACGGACGGAGTAAGGCATGCGGCGAACGACGCTGCACATCAACCTGATGCGCTCGTCGCGATCCATCTTTCTCAGTCGCTTCGTCGCTTTGCCGTCCACTTCGACGGTTTCAATCAATTCCTCCACGTCGGATGACGCGCCGTAGTGTTCGATTTCCTCGATGGTCGGAGCGACCTTGAACCGCGCATCAACCTGTCCCTCGGCCATTCCCATCAGCGTTTCGAAGATGGCAAGATCGCGTTCATCGTCTCCGGTCGACGGAAGAAGCGCACCGAGAACGCAAGCGCGGGCGAGAACTAAAGGCTTGCGCCCTTTCCAATACGATCCCAGTCCGGTCAGCGTCTGTCCGAGATTTGCCTTCCGTTCCTTTTGCGCTTCGATGGAAATCTTTTGGACCGGCCACACCTTCTCGATCAAAGACGGGGCATCGTGCAACCCGCCGGAGGTCGCGATGCGTAGTTTCATGGCCTCCATCGTGGCGGTCCTCACGGCTTTTCGAACAAGGGCAACGTCGGCCTATCGGCCTCGGTGACACGCTTGGCGCGCTTGCCCCTCAAAGCAGCGACCTCCTCGCCGGTCGGTGTTTCGGTCAAGGCGATCCGCAGCGCTTTTCTCCACCCCACATCAGTGTCGTCGCTCGTTCCGGTCAGATTTGCTGCCATCGCAAATAGCCACCAACGCTCTTCGGCCTTGAACGCCGCCCAGTTCCGGATGGCATTCGGGACGAGCTCCTTCGGGGCAGCTTCGACGGCCCAGGCAAGCAGGCAAAGCTCGCGCCCTAAAAGGCGCTCGATCTGGTTGACGCCGGTCGACCATCGGTTGGTGGTGAAGCCCTTCTCCTTCAGGCGCTCATTGAGTACGCGCCTAGCCTCCTCCGCGATTGCGTTCCAGGTCGCACGTGGAAGCCTGCATCGTTCGAGGACATCGGGAACGCCGTTGCTTCCACCCTGTAGGCCGAAGTGCTCGGCGATGACGACCGCATCGGTCCGTGCGGCCGGTATCTCCACCGTAAAATGATGGGGATCGAGCTCATTCGGAACGCCGAAGCCGATCGTCTTCTTTTCGGTCACTGTAAGACCTCCGCGGGATCGACCTGGAGGGCTTGCGCGACTTCCTTCAGGAATTCCTCCAGGTCGCGACCGGCGCCGCATCCGAATTCGCCGAAGCCGATTTCGACCTCCGCCGCCTCATCGCCCAGTGCAGTCCTGGACGCCGTAACAAACGCTTCGATCGCCTCCGGTGTGAGAGTCTTTGATGGCCCGAACCGTGTGGTCGCGCTGATGTCGCCTTTACCGACCTTCACGGAGACACCGTTCCCGAAGGTCGCCTTGACCTTCTTGCCCGCACGCACAACTACGAAGGTGTCGACGGTCGTCGCGAGCGTGACGCGCTTCCTGACCGACGCCGGCTTCTCCGGATCGATTGTTGCTTTGCCGCCGACGGACGGCCGGATGGTAAAGTTTTTTTGGACGGCGACGCCGCCATCTTCGGCGTATGCGTAGACGACGACTTCCTCGTTGCCGGGGATTTCGATCGGGCCGGCGTAAAGCTTGCCTTCGCGAGGATTTGTGCCGTCGATGTTCCAGCGAATCTGGCCGCGCGGTTTTACGTCGAGCGTGACGGAACGCTTTCCCATCACCTCCTTGGGCTCATGTGTGAGCGTCAGTGTATTGGTCCACTTCTCGGCAGGACCGGTATCGTGCTTGCGCTCTTCGTCGACCGCCAGGAACCAAAGCACCGTCGCATCAGTCTCGAAGATCTGATCGGGCACGGGATCCGATTTGGCCGACACCTTGTCGTCCGAGGCGTAATAAACACGTCCTTTCGGGCCGGCGTTCACAGCGGTGATCTCAATCGTAGCCTTGCCGGTCTCGTCGTCGCGTGAGCGCGTCACGATCTTTACGCCGGTCTTGGGCGGCGGGAACGGTCCCTTCTCGATGTAGCCGTCACCGGTGTCCCGCCAATCGCCGGTGCCGATGGCACGCCGTTTCAGATCGTCGAGTCCTTTCGGCGGCAGCCAAGGCCAGCGCACGTTGCAAATGGCTTGTTCTTCGACATCCTTCCAGCGCGCGCGACGGTCTCCGGAGATCCAGAGCTGATCTTCGGCGCGGCTGCGGAGTTTCTCAACGTTGGTCTCGGTGATTTCACGTTCCAGCTTCGAGGCGCCGGTAGACGCGAGAGCGTCCTCCACCGCCGACTCGCCGTCGATCGTGTCCTTGCCGTCCTTCGCTTTTGTCGGCGTGAGCTTCAGTGCCGCCGAGATGAGGCCTTCACCTTCCTTCGGATGACGCCCGGGATAGAACACGCGGTTGAAGAGGTTTATGAGCGTCGCATTGAAATCGAATTCCGCCTGCTCGGCCTCCTCGTCCAATTCCACGCGGTTCGGCGATTTGTCGCCGCCATCTTCCTCGCGGACCTTGGCGACGGCCCAGATGCGCCGGACCTTTTCCTCAAGGTTGCCCATATCGGTGCCGTCGCCGGTAACGACGCAGAAGTTATTCTTCTGCGGGACCGCCTCGAACAGTCGCTTGGCATCCTCGGGCGGGATCTTGCGGTCGGGACTGAGAACGAGAAGGACGCGGCCGCTGTTAGGCTTGATCTCCTCGATCTTGGGAAGCGCCAGCGCCTGCGTGTAGGCGATCCTTCTCCTGGGCTCGAACACGTCGTTCAGCCGACGGCGCATCTCGGTTTCGATCTTCGGGTTGCCCCGGGCGCCGTCGGCGTACTTCTCGATTTTCTTCCGCAGGTTTTCGTTGCGCGAAAAGACCCATGCGTCGTTTTCGCGCCGATGCAGGTACCAGCATTCGGTGCGCAGCTTTTCGAACGCCTCGTCGAACTCGATCGCCGAACGCAGCGGCGCCACAAGATTTTCGATGATCTGGTTCTTCGCCAGCCCCTTCACGGCGCCGTTCGCCTCGGGCAGGGACGCCATGAGTAGCAGCCGGGCGACCTGGCTCGCCGAATCGGTGCCCATCTGTTCATCGATGACCTGCGCATGCGCGCGCTCCGCTCCGACGCCCGCGATGTCGTGCGCGATCGCTCCCGACAGGTCGTAGATGTTGGTGATGGCGTCGCGGATTTCGGCGTTCGCAAGGTCAATGTGCTGGCAGCCGATGAGGTAGACGTCGTTCACTGCCCGCGCCTGGACCGACTTCACCATGATCGCCGCGAGCGTCAAGAGACCACGGGTTTGGCGGAAACGCTCATTATCCTTGAAGAGCGCCAGGATGTGCTTGAACGACGGATGGAAGGGATATGAGGCGACGACTTCGTCCGCGAGCTGCGTGGCCGATTTCGCGATCGTCTTCGCCTTCACCGCATCCGAAATCGATTCCGAAAACGCGTTCGCGACCGAGTCGACGAACTTGGCATCGGGTGCGGCCGTGAGCAGGCGCGTCCGCAGGATGTGGTAGATCTCGTCGGACCCGAGCTCAACCGGCGTGATGGCCTTCGCCTGGCGGGCTGTTTCCTGCTGCAGGTCGCGTGTCACCTTTTGGACGAGCGCCGAAATCTCCTTGGTGGCGCCTTCGTAGCTGCCGGAAAGGTTCGAGATGACGATGCAGAGCCGCTTGAGCTTGAGCGCCGCCGAAAGGAGGTTCGATACCGCATAGGTAGTGACGTCGGCGAGCGTGCCCTGGCCGACGGTTTGGGTAACGGCGTTCTTGAAGTAGGGCGGCAGCTCGTCGAGCAGGATCAGGGTCGGCTCGTCGCCGATCAGATCGATCCAGTGCTTTTCATTCGGCGCGATCGGAGCGCCCTTGTAGAAATCGACGAAAGCGGCGGCTTTGCCGAGCTGCTCCGAGATATCGCCCCAGAGATGCTTTTCTCGCGAAATCGACCGACCCGATATGGCCACGACCTTCGCCGCCGCAGGCTTGAAGGACTCGGTGATTTCCTTCGGCACAAGCCGTGCAAGATCCGGATTGGCGGCAAGGTAGCCGAGCGCGAGCATGGAGTGGGTCTTGCCGCCGCCCATGGCCTGCTTCAGCTCGAATACCGCTTGTCCCGAAGCGCCCGCGAGGCGCTGCAGGCCTTGCCGAAGCAAGATTTTCATTCCGCCGGTGACGTAAGTCTTCTTGAAGAACGCCTCGGCGTCCTTTGGCTTATGCGCAAGAAGGTCGTCCAGACTCTCGATTTGGTCGCTGAGCGCGTAATCGATCGCCTTCTTGTCGAACTGGCAGGCGTCCTTGATCGTTTGCAGCATTACTTGCCCCCGGCTTTCTGGCCTTCACCCCGGTTCAACAGCTCAGCGACGGCCGCTCCGACCAGCGTGCTCGCGGTCACATGCCAATCCATGGCCAAAATCTTGAGCTCCCGGATAAGCCCGGCGTCCATCTGCGACAGGAATTGACGCTTCTCGGGCTTTTCCCCTGTTTCCTGGTCGAGCGGCTTCGGCGGCGACTTCCCGTGCGCCTTCATCCAGGCGGCGACCGCCTCTTCGAGAACCGAGGAAGCCGTCGTGCCCCTCTCGATCGCCTTGAGCTTCAGCCGCTTGATGGCGTCGGCCGGCAGCACGGCAAGGAATTTGACCTTCCCGCTGCCGCTCCGGCGTCGGGCTGCTTTCGGCTTTTTCGTTTTGGCCGCCATCGGATTTCCCAGCCGCTTCCCTAGGGTTGTTCTTAAACACGCGCACAGGATGCGACCGACTGCAAGTCGATATGCTTTCGAAGCTGATGGCGCCGCGGCATAAGAATTCCCGCAGCCATTGATTTTCGGTCATCTACTTGATTCTGCACCAAGAATAGCACGTAATCGATATGATTGCAATGTTCAGCTATCACTATAGCTATCTATTGACTCCTGCTTAAAGTTCTGCTTTTGTTCTCATCACCGACGATCGTTGGAATTGATGGGAGCACGACATGTGCCTTTTCGGGAATGACCTCGCGGTGGCGGCGCAATACATGCGCGCGCTTGCGGACGACCTCGATCTCATCGCGGCGGGCGCGGCGCCCACCAAAGCGCATCTTGCCGGCGCCCCCGTCATCAGCCGATGGCGGCCCGAACTGACGGACAGCGACGACGCGGCGGTGAGCGGCATCGTCAGCAGCGGCTCGTTCTGCACCGCCAGCGAAAGGATTCAGGTCGAGATCGTCGCCGCCGACCCGGATCTGGCGTGGATCCGGGGATTGCTCGGCTGGTACCGGCTCGGCGCTCCCGAAAGCGAATTCGACGGGAGGAACTGATGAAGCGTCGGCGCACGACGACAGCCACGCCGCTGGGCGAACTCGGCTCCGGGAACGTCTTTGCCGATCTCGACCTGCCGCACCCGGAGGAAGAGTTGCGCAAGTCCAGGCGGCGGGCCGCCGAAAGCGGGCGGCGGCGCTTTCGCCTCGATCGCTATGAACTGCAGCGCGACCCCGGCGAAACCGACGACGAATATGAGGCCAGAAAGGCCCTTTTCGAAAACCGCCCGGCGGCGAAGCGGCGATCCCCCCGCCGCCGCTCCGGACGAGGAGAGCGGAAATGACCGACGACCACGGCGATCGGATGAAGAACTACGAAGCGGCTTGGGACGCGCGGCTCGACGTGATGCTGCCGATTTACGCGCGCCTCGACGGACGGTCGTTCTCACGCTTCACGCGCGGCATGGAGCGGCCGTTCGACATGAACATGTCGGCGGCGATGATCGCGACCGCCATCGGGCTGGTCGAGCGGACGCACGCCCGCATCGGCTATACGCAGTCCGACGAAATCAGTCTGGTGTTTCTGGCTGAGAACCCCGAATCCGACATCCTGTTCGGCGGTCGCCTTCAAAAGTTGACGAGCGTGCTGGCGTCGCTTGCGACCGCGCTGTTCACGGCGCGCGTCATGGTGGACGACGACTTCGCGCCGTACCGAAACAGGCTGCCGCATTTCGATTGCCGGGTCTGCCAGCTGCCGTCGAAGACGGAAGCCGCGAACATGGTCGTCTGGCGCTACAAGGACGCCCGCAAGAACGCGATCTTGTCCGCCGCGCAGTCGGTGTTTTCGCCGAAGCAGCTGTTCGGCCGGCACGGCGGCGAGTTGCTGGAGATGCTGCGCGGGCGCGGCATCGACTTCGACGCCTATCCGGAATTTTTCAAGCGCGGCGCGTTCGTGCGCCGCCGGACGGTGTTGCGCGAGCTCGGCGCTGCGGAGCTCGCCCGCATTCCTGAAAAGCACCGGCCGACCGGCGCCGTCGCGCGCTCCGAGACCGCCGTCGTCACGTGCGATTTTCTCGCCTGCAGCAACCGCGAGGCGTTCCTGTTCGACGGCGCTGCGCCGCAATTCGAGGAGCAATCGTCATGAGCGAGAACGACTGGCGTGAAAACCTGGTGCGGCGATACCCGGACTTGTTCGTCCTCCGTCAAGGCGCCAAGGCCGACGAGGCGCGCGGCTATCCGACGGTCGGCGACGGCTGGCGCGAACTCGTCGAGAAGGCGGTGGAACGGATCGCGGCCGCGCTGCCTGCGGGGTCGAACTTCCGCGTCGTCCAGATCAAGGAAAAATTGGCCACGCTCCGCATCCATTTCCGCGCCAGCGACCTGGCCGACGACGCGCTTGCGCGCCTGCGGGACGCCATCGATCTCGCCGAGGCGCGGTCCGCCTGCACTTGTGAGGTTTGTGGGGCCGAAGGTCGGCCGTATGACAATGACGGCTGGTATCTGACGCGGTGCAAGGCCCACGCCGAAGGCGAGCCGGTGCCGGCCTGCGCCGGCTACGAAAACCTCTTCATCGAACGCACGCTGGTGGACGGCAAGCTCCGGGTCGCCAGGTGCCGCCGTTACGACCGCGCGCACGACGTCTTCGTTGACGCGCCGCTGCCGCCAGACTTCGAGGAGGAGTGAGATGGCCCGGTTCAGATGTCGCGACTGCAACGAAGAAGGCACGTTCGACTACGCCGGTGTCCACGCCTGCCCGAAGTGCGGATCGAGCAACGTGCAGTTCGCGCTGTCGATCGCCGAACTGCCGGACGACGACCCGATAATCCTGGCGATCGAGAAGCTCGCCGAAACCGCGGACGACGACGAGGAGGACCGGACATGAGAATCTGGGTCCTCTCCGACTTGCATGTCGACGTCGACCGCCGGTGGGAGTTGCCGCCGGCACGGCCGGCGTATGACGTCATGATCGTCGCCGGCGACCTCACCGCCAAGATTGAGCGCGGCGTGAAGTGGCTGCGCGAGCGTGTGACCGATCGCCCCGTGATCTATCTGCCGGGTAATCATGAGCCGTACGGCGGCCACCTCGACCGCACGGTTGAGAAGGCGCGCGCCGCCGCCGGCGGCACCAATATCTGCGTGATGCAGTCCCATGCCGTGGTGATCCGCGGGGTGCGATTCGTGGCTACCACCCTTTGGACGGATTTCGGGCTGCGCGGCGATCCCGAATTGGCAATGCGGATCACGGCAGCGGAAATGAACGACTACAAGCGAATTCGTATCAACAAATACGAACGGCGGCTGCGGCCGCATCACACGCAGGCGCGACACCACGAAGCGAGGGCCTTCATCGAGGCCGAGCTCGCGCGCCCGTTTTTCGAAGGTCCGACAGTAGTCGCCACCCACCACGCCGTCGACGCCGGCGCCGGGGCCGGCGGCGAGGGCGCCATCGCGGCCGCCTACGCCAGCGACCTGACACCGCTGATCGAGGAATTCCGGCCCGCCCTCTGGGTGCACGGACATATTCACAGGAGCGCCGACCGCGTGGTCGGGCGCACGCGCGTCGTGTCGAATGCGAAGGGGTATTCGCCGCCGGACCACAATCCGGATTTCGACCCTGGTCTCACCATCGAGATCTAGCGGCCTCGACCACGGACTTTTTTCAGCCGACGCGCACAGCCGCGCGCCGGACAGGCAGTGCTGTTGCGTTTTTTGGAGTGTGTCGTGTCGAGTGACAGTCCGATCGAATATTTCGAGAGCGCGAAAACAGCCGCGCGAATCCCGATCACCGCGCCGCTGGTCCGCGAAGCGTTGATCCAGTTCACGCTGGATGCCGCCGTGCGCCGCATCGAGATCGTGCCGAGCGCAACGGTGCGCGGCGTGATCGTGCCGCTCGACGCCATCGTGCTCGCCGGCGACGCCGGCCGCGAACTGCTGGAGTTTCCCGAGCTCGCCGCGACGCGCGACCTCGACGCGGCGGGTCTCGAGCTGCTCGCCGTCGAGCAGCTGAAACTGCGCGTCAGACGCGTCACCACCGCCGAGATCCGGCGCGAGCCGCGCGCATCCAATTGCCGGACGGTCTGGGCCTGCCGACACCGGCGCGTGAGCGTGGACGACTGGGTGCGCCTGCTCGACGTGCTCGGCGAAGAGGGCCCGATGGCGCTGTCGCGGGCCGCGGCCGAAATGCGGTTCGCCGGCGGCGCGATTTCCGCCGTGCTCGCGCTCGCCTGCACCGATCTGATCGAGATCGACCTCGAATCCGCGCTGCTCGGACCCGAAACGCTGGTCAGGCGACGAGCGCACAACAAAGAGTGACACACATGATTCAATATCCAGGCGACACCCCCGCGCGTCTCGTCGCAGCCGTCGAGCGGCTCGCCGCCGACATCGCGCGCATCACCGCGGGCGAAGCGCCGACGCCTGCCGAGATCGAAGCCGCGCCGCTGCTCGACGGCTGGGCGCTCGCGCTGGCGCCGCAGACCGTGCTCGCCGGCAGCGTCAGCAGCCATCCGCTTTTAGGCACGCGACCGCTGATCAGGACCTCGCCGGTCTACGCGCTCGACGTCGAGCGTGGCTGGGCGCGGACCTGGTCGCGCTTTTATCAGCTCGGCGTTTCGGCGCAGGAGCGCGCCGAAGGCTGGAAGGGATGAGGAGAGCGAAATGACGATCTATCTGGAAGACGATTTCGTGGACTGCCCGCACCTTGCGGAGTGGCAGATCGTCGGCGGGCTCAGGATGCAGCCGCAATTGTTCGGCACGCACGCGTTCCACGAAGGCACGCGCGTCGCCGTCAGCGAGCTCATCGTCGTGGATTCGATGCTGCGCTGGGTCATCACGCCGTACGGCGGCTGCCGGCTAGGCGGCGGCGGAACGCTGGCGCGCGAATACAGCCGGTTCGGCGTCGAGAAGAACGATCACTGAGCGCCGGAGCGGAAGAGCGGCAAGGATTCGATGGTGAGGCGACGACGATGAGCAACAACAAATCAAGCAATCTGCACCCGTGGCAGCACCTGCCGACCGGCCGGTTCGCCGCGCCGTCGCGCGCCGGGAGAGCCGGCGGCGGAAATCCCGCGCCATCCGGACGTGCCGTCGACGCCGGCAAGGTCGTCGACCAGTTTCTCGACGGCGAGGCGCCGGCCGAGCCGCCGAAGCGGCGCGTTCGCCGACTGGTGCCGGCCCGCGCCGCACTGGCGCGGGCGGCGTTCGAGGCCGCCGTCGCGCCGCCGCTGCGCCGCCGCATCAAGCGCGCGCGCGGCCTCGCCATCGTCGTCGCCGTGCCCGGCGCCACCTGGGTTGCGCCGGTCGCCGATTGCCTCCGGGATCTGATGGACATCGCGGCCGTCGAATTCGCGCGCGACGGCTCGGATTCGCGCAAACATCTCCCGTCCATCGGCAACGACGACGTGGCGAGGGCTCTCGCCGAAGGCGACACCGTCGTCGGCGTCGCGCCCGAGCCCAGGCGCACGCTGCCCGCGCTCCTCGTCGCCTCGGTCGACCTTGAGCTGACCATCCGGCATCCCGACGCGGCGACGCTCGCTCAAGCGATGCGGCGCTGCCTGTGCGGCCGAATGCCGAAGGAACTGTCCGAGACGATCGCGGCTGGGCTCGATTTCCAGGAGATCGTCGCCGCGCTGCGGTCGTCGACGCGGCCGGTAGAGGCGATCGCGCGGCTGCAGAAGGCGACGCAGGCGCGCGTCGCGACCGCCGCCGACGGGTCGTTGCCGTCCCTTCAGGACTCGACCTTCTACGGTGCCGCACGGGATTGGGGTCTCGCGCTCGCCGTCGATGTCGATGCAGCCCGCCGCGGCGCGATCAAGTGGGATTCCGTGGACCACGGCTGCGTCCTCCACGGCCCTCCGGGCACGGGCAAAAGCTGGCTCGCGCGCATGACTGCGCAAGCCTGCGGCCTGCCGCTGATCGAATCCTCGGTGGCCGAATTGTTCGCGATCTCATCCGGCTACCTCGATGGCGTGATCAAGGCCCAGCGCGCGCTGTTCGCGCGCGCCGCCGCCGCGGCGCCGTGCATCCTCTTTCTCGACGAACTCGACGCCATGCCCAACCGCGCGACGATCTCGCCGCGCGGCAAGGATTGGTGGCTGCCGGTGATCAATGACTTTTTGTTGCTGCTCGCCTCGACGCCGCCCGGGGTCATCACCATCGGCGCGACCAACCGGATCGAGGACATTGACGAGGCGATCCTCCGCCCGGGCCGGTTGGAACGCGCGATCGAAATCAAATCGCCATCGACCGCCGAAGGACTCGCGGGCATTCTGCGCTTCCAGCTCGGGCCGGACCTCGCCAGGACCGATCTCCTGCCGCTGGCACGATTCGGCGTCGGCGCGACCGCCGCCGTCGCCATGGAATGGGTGCGCAGCGCCCGACGGTCGGCGCGCACGGCCAAGCGGGAGATGATCGCCGCCGATTTGCTCGCCGCCATCGCGCCGCCGGACGGCCGCGGGCCCGAAGTCCTGCGGATGGCGGCCACGCATGAGGCGGGGCATGCCGTCGCCATGCTCGCGCTCGGCGTCGGGTCCGTCGAATCGATCTCGCTCATTCCCGATGGGTCTTCCAACGGGCGGCTGACGCCGGGCGCCGGGGTGGATATGTCGCTTTACGGCCGCGACGAGATCGAAAAATTCGCGACCATGTTGCTTTCGGGCCGCGCCGCCGAGGTCATCCTGCTCGGCCGCGCGACGGTCGGCGCCGGCGGCGACCCTCAATCCGATCTCGCGCGGGCGACGCGCCTCGTCGCCAGCGTCCATTCCAGCTTCGGGTTGGGCGAGTTCGCGACCTACCGCGACGCGGCAGACAAAGCGGGCGCGTCGCTGGAATACGATCTCGCGCTGCGGGCGCTGGTCGAGCGCGAACTGCAGCGTCTGCAGGACGCCGCGAGGGGCCTGATGGCGCGCTATCGCGACGCCGTACAGGCGATCGCGGAAGCGCTGCTGGCCCGGCGCTTTCTCGACGGCGCCGAAATTCAAGCGCTGTTCGCCGCGGCGTCGAAGTCCCCAAGGATTCGGGCGACCTCGTCAGGCGACGTCGCAAAACTTGACGATGCCGCCGACGGTGCCGCCGCTACCTCCGAGGCTCCGGAACCGACGGCGCGCGCCGCTTCAAAAAAAGGCGGCAGGCCATGACCGCGAAGCTGCCGCGCCGCATCGCCGCGCGCCCCGATCCCGCGAGCTGGGCCGACGACGAGCTGCTGACCTTCGCGGAGGCGGCGGCGCTGCTGTGGCCGAACGGGCCGCTGACGGCGAGTAGTCTGCGCACGGCCTACCGCGGCGGGCTCCTGGAGGTCACGGTGATCGCGCGGAAACTCCTCGTCACCAAGGCAGCCTTAAGGGCCATGCAGGAGGCGGCGCGGCGGGGGCCGCCGGCGAAGGACGCCGCGCCGTGACACAAGTATTCGTGAAGTATTCCCAGGCACTTGGCGCCGTGCCGGCCGCCCACAACGGGGGTGCCGCCCCCCTTGCCAGCCGGCGAATTCGCGGCAAGAGGAGAACCGAGGCGCTGGTAACGCGCCCCAACGCCGCGTCCGAGCTTCGTATCTCGGCCGCGACGTGACGACGGAGGAGCCGTGGCGGACGAACCGCCGCGGTCGGCCCTCCGAATAGCAACGGCCCCGCCGATTTCTCGGCAGGGCCGCCAACCCGCGCAGGCACGCCAGCCTGGAAAGCGATGTGCCTGCGCAGAGAGGATTACAATATCATGAACCTGATCTCGAACCAACTCGACGCGGCCAGGCGCCGCGGCGAACTCCTGGCCGCGGCGGCGATGCCGCCGGTCGTCGACGGCGGCGCGCCGGCGCTGCGCCCGCCGGAATACCGGCTCAAGCGGCAGCCCAACAGGACGTGGGCGATCTACCAGGGCCACCGTTACGTCAAGGGTACCAAGACCAAGGACTACGCCGAGGCGCAGCAGGCGCTGGACGTGTACGAGCTCCAACAGGAGGCGGAACGCGAGGGGATCGTTAACGTCCCCAACAGTGAGGCGCTCGCGGTCACGGCATATTACGTGGCGCAGATCCCCGCCGCCGCCGGCTCCCGCATGCGGCGCGACGCCGTCGACCGCCTCCAGCGCATCGAACCGCATCTCGCGGGGCTACGGCTGCGCGATCTCAAGGGCGACAAAATAGCGGCGATCGAGAAGGCGATGCTCGCCAGCTACGCGCACGCCTCGGTGTACGGCGCTTTGCTGACGTTGAGGACCGCGATCCGTGTTTTCTGCCGCGACCACGGGTCCCCCGAGATCTTGCCGTTCGGATCGCCGCGGGTGCCGGCGGGGCGGACGCGGGTGCTATCCGCGCAGGAGCTGGAGCTGATCCGGCGCTGGGCGGATTGCCGGGAGGACTACCATCCGGCGACCGGAACGTGGTCGCCGGCCGTTCCGGACCAGCGCGAGCGGCACCGCCGCTTGATGGTCTGGCGCACCGTCGCGCTGGCGCTGCCGACCGGCAGCCGCGGCGGCAAGCTCGAGGGCCTCGCATGGCGGTCGGACGGCGTACACGGCCACATCGACGTCGAGAAGGGCATCCTCCACCGGAACCCGCCGGGCAAGCCGGTGGCGCCGCGCAAACGGGCGCCCGCGGTGGCGCTACCGCCGCAGCTCCTCGCCGAGGTGCGGCGGTGGAAGGTCGAGGACGACCGGGTGGGCCACACCTATGTGATCCGCAACGTCCATGGGGGCCCCGCGACCTGTCGGGTCGGCGAGCTGTTCTCGCAGGCGATGCGCGAGCTCGGCATTTTCGGCGTGACCCGGCATACGCTGCGTCACACGGCGGTGACGCGGATGATCGAGGAGGGCCTGCCGGCCTCGATCATCTGCTCCATCGTCGGGATGGCGCCCTATACGCTTCGGGTGCGTTACAACCACGCCGACGACGCAACCGTGCAGCGGTTCGGGCACCCGCACATGGACGGCCTGCTGTCCGCCGGCTGCCGCCGGGATAAGTGCTAGCCTTCGGGCGTGCCCCGAAGACCCGCCGCCGGCGCCCCCGCGCCGGCGGCTTTTTCTTGGGTTGTTCCGGGCCGAAAAAATCGTCAAACAGCAGCATCATACCTTTTCGCGCAAGCCATTGACAGACCAGCAGGAATCGCGATTCCTGCTGACGGTTTACGAAGACTCTTGCGTTTTGACAAGCGCAAAAAACCGGCGATTTTCGGGGTGTCCCGTGCCGAGTCAGGGCACCAAAAGTGCGCCAAAAACTGCTCCGGGCAGCCCGGGATCGAACAAAAATCAAACAGCCAACGACGCCGGCGCGCGGTCTGCCGCCGGCCGAAGAAGGCGGGGCAACGCCGGACCGGCCGGCGCCAGTGGCCATGCCGCGCGGTAATCGCTCGCCGGAGCGGCGCCGAACCGGCAGACGGGGCGTCGTGTCGGCGGCGAGCTGGCGGCGGCTCCCCGCCGAGGCCGGCCATGGCGGCGGCGGCGCTGCCCCGCGACGTCGTCGCCGCCCCTCGCTGGCGGCTGGGTGAGCGCGCCGGACGGGCAGAGCGAGGTGTCGGTGGCGCGGGCCCCTGGCGGCCTCGCTCGTCGGCATGATTGCCGGCCGGCGGCGGCCACGGTTGGGAGGGGCGGCGATGACGGCGGTGACCCCGGTCGGGGGCGGCCGGCCGGACCGAATGCCATGACTACCGACCCGCCGCCGACAGTCTGCGCACCTCGATCGTGCGCGATGTCGCCGAGACGGCAATCTCGAAATGATCGGTCTGCACGACTTCGACGATATTGCACGGCCGGTGGGTGACCATGTTGACGCCGCCCCGATGGCGCAAGCTGTCGTACACGACGCCGGCACCGCCCGACGCGCGGACATCTTCCCCGAGCCGCTGCGAGGCGTCGTATCGGTCGCTCGCATAGACGTCGGGATGCGTTGCTTGCCGTCCTCTGATGTCGAGATGGTCGCCGAGCAGGGTTGCGCCGTAAGCCCGGAAGACCCGCCCCATCGTAGCCACGCGGCGCATGGCCGCTTCGCGGCGAAGGTGATGGCCGACCTCGGCGGCCGAAGTCCGCAGATCGGCGGACGCATACCATGCTCCGAGCTCCGGTCCGTTGAACCGCATGCCGCCGGGAGGAACGTGCAGAAACGCGGCCATGACGATGCTCGCGTTCGGCACGCCGTACACCCAGTCATCCTGCGGCAGACGGGCGATCCGCTCGGCCACGAGGCGATCGTTGGTCCAGGCGACGAGATCCATCGCCGCGGCCAGGTCGGCCGCGGTCGCCACGGCGTCGAACGGACCGATCGGCGGAAACTGCGACGGGATCAATCGGTGCGCTGGCCTGGGCGCGGCCGCGAAGGTGTCGCTCATTGGAAGACGATTTCGGCGTCGCCATAGGACGTGAACGCCTTATCGAGCTCGTTCGGCGGCATGTAGAGGCCGCCGCGCGCGCCGTCGAGGAACCGGCGCACCGTCAGCAGTCCGTCCTGGGAGCCGTTGACCACGAGATCGAGCGGAGGTCGGCCGCCGAAGATGGCCGCGTGGTGGGGGATCCGCAGCCACGCAATGCCCTCGCGCTCCGTCGCAAAAAGAATCCTGAGCGCCTGGTAGATGCCGAGCACGGCGGAAATGCGGGTCAGAACGTCGACGTCGAGAGTGATCTCGCCGTGCTCTCGAGCCTGCCTGCACCAGTTGTGGTAGGTACTGCGGGAAGGATAGCCGAGCGCCAGGCGGCGCTGCTCTTCGTTCAATCCCCACAGGTCTGCGATAGCCAAAAAGGTCCGTAGGCCCGGCGCGCTCAGGCGCCTTCTGTTGACCGGCTCAAGGCGAGAAGCATCGAGACGGTCAGGCCCCTTGGCGACTTCCGAGCGGTCCGGTTTGCGACCGACTGCCATAGGTTTATCCTTTGATCGGATATGGATATAGTCCAAATTGGGACAAGACGCAATTTCCGTCCACGACCGCCCGACGGCCGGCGGCGGCGCGCCTAACCGGCCCCGCGGCCACCCCAGGCGGCCTTGCGGGCTGTCGTGGCGGGCCCGCGCCGGGGTCTTGCGGGCGTTCGGCCCAGGGGCTGATGCCGGTCCCGATACGCGGGGTCCGGCGGCGCCGGCCCGACGCTGAGGCTACACGGCACGGCCCACCGCAGATCGAACCGGCGACGATGAGCAGGCGACCGTGCCGCCCATGCGGTGGCCCTTGTGACGCCAAGCCCCGGCCGGCGCCCCCCGCGCCGCGGACGCGTGGTCGGCTCCGTAGGCGGTCGCTCTCAGCCCCAACAGGCGCAAGACCGTCCGGCAGGGCCTTACGCCGATGCACGCCAACACCGACGGCGCGAGTCAGCGGCCACTTGCCGACCGCCGAGGTTCAAGCTGGGCGGCGGCCGGCAGACCTCGCCGGCGCCCGATTTCAAGGCCGCGTTAAGGTTTCCAAAAATAATTTGTTGGTGGCGCGAACGTCGCTGCGAAACGCCTCGCAATGCTCCGAGAAGTATTCAGATGCACGAAACGCCGGTATTTTGCACGAAATTACATGAACTAATGTGACACAACCTCTTGATGGTCGGCCCGCCTGGCGCGGGCAAATCGATGCTGGCGGCGCGGCTGCCGTCGATCCTGCCGCCGCTCGCGCCCGCCGAGCTCCTCGAAATCTCGATGGTCGCGTCGGTCGCCGGCGAGATCAAGGGCGGGGCGCTGACCAACCGGCGGCCGTTCCGCGCGCCACACCATTCCGCCAGCATGCCGGCGCTGGTGGGCGGCGGCCTGCACGCGCGGCCCGGCGAAATCTCGCTCGCGCACCACGGCGTCCTCTTTCTCGACGAGCTGCCGGAATTCCAGGCCCAGGCGCTCGATTCGCTGCGCCAGCCCTTGGAGACCGGCGAAGTCGCGATCGCGCGGGCCAATCATCGCGTCACCTACCCGGCGCGCTTCATGCTGGTGGCGGCGATGAATCCGTGCCGCTGCGGCCGCGCCGCCGAACCGGGCTTTGCCTGCCGCCGCGGTCCCAACACGCGCTGCACCGCCGACTATCAGGCCCGCATTTCCGGTCCGCTGCTCGACCGCATCGACCTCCACATCGAAGTGCCCGCCGTGACCGCCGCCGACCTGATCCTGCCGCCGCCAACCGAAGGCAGCCGCGAAGTCGCCGAACGCGTGGCGCTCGCCCGCGAACGGCAGGCCGCCCGCTATGCGGCGATCGGACTGCCGCATATCCGCACCAATGCGACCGTCTCCGGCGCGGTGCTGGAAGACGTGGCGCGGCCCGAGGGCAGCGGGCTCACTCTGTTGCGCGAAGCCGCCGACGCCATGCGGCTGTCGGCCCGCGGCTATCACCGCGTGTTGCGGGTGGCGCGCACGCTCGCCGATCTCGACGGCGCCGACAAAGTCGGCCGCGTGCATTTGGCCGAGGCGCTGTCCTACCGGGCGCTGGCCGACGAAATCAGGCGCGCGGCGTAAACCTGATATCCGCCCGTCATTCCGGATCGCCGCGCAGCGGCGAGTCCGGAATCCATGCTCCCAGCGCCGGGGTTATGGATTCCGGGCTCCGAGCTTTGCTCGGCCCCGGAATGACAAATACTTCACCCCGCGCCGTTGACGACGCCGCCGCGCATGCCGATCGCCGCCAGGAATTCCTGGCGGGTCTCGGCGTTGTCGCGGAACACGCCGAGCATGCGGCTCGTCACCATGGTGACGCCGGTCTTGTGCACGCCGCGGGTGGTCATGCACTGGTGCGCCGCCTCGGCGACCACCGCGACGCCATAGGGGTTGAGCACGCCTTCCAGGCAGGAGGCGATCTCGGCCGTCAGCTTCTCCTGGATCTGCAGGCGGCGGGAAAAGACATCGACCAGCCGCGCCAGCTTGGAAATGCCGACCACGCGGTTGCGCGGCAGATAGCCGATATGCACGCGGCCGATCACCGGCGCCATGTGATGCTCGCAGTGCGACTCGAACCTTATGTCGCGCAGCACCACGACCTCGTCGTAGCCGCCGGTCTCTTCGAACGTGCTCTTGAGATAGTCGCGCGGGTCTTCGCCGTAGCCGGCGAACCATTCCTCGTAGGCGCGCACGACGCGGGCCGGCGTGGCGCGCAGCCCCTCGCGGTCGGGATCGTCGCCGGTCCAGCGGATCAGCGTGCGCACCGCCGCCTCGGCCTCCTCGCGCGTCGGCCGCGCTTGCGGCGCAGCCTTGGCGGCCCGCGCCTTGGCGCGCTTCGCATTCACCGTCTTGTCCATATACGCGTTCTCCGGCAACGGGCTCCGCTGCGTGCCCGCCGATAAGCTCGGCGATGTTAACAAAGCATCAACCCTCGCTCCAATCGCCGTTCACGGAGGCAAGGGTTGCGCAAGGTTCATAGGCCAAATTGCCAAGCGTTACACCGATATAAGAGCCCAACTACTTACAACAGCCCAGCACTGGCGGCTTGTCGTCGACAGGCGTGTCCGGCGCGCCGAACGGACAGGGACCATGCGCCCGCGCGCCATCCTCCGCCGACCCGCCATTCTTTCCCGTCGGCTCTTCTCCCTCGTCATCCGCGCGATCGTGATCACGTCGATGTCGTTCGGCGCCGCGTTTGGCTTCATGTCGGGCGCCATGGCGCCGGGCGCGCACTATGATCCACACTCGTTCGCCATCGGCGTTTCGGCGCTGTTCGGCGCCGCCTGCGGCGCCTTGGGCATCCTGATTTCCCGCATCCGGCAGATGAAGGCTGAGCTGCGCGACCTCGAGGCCCGGCTCGAACAGGCGGCCGACCGCAACTGGGAAATCCGCGAGGCGCAGGAACGGGCGCGGAGCTTCTTCGAGGCGCAAGGCGACGTGATCGTACGCCGCGATGCCGCCGGCGCCATCACCTACGCCAACGACGCCTTCTGCGCGCTGGCCGGCCGCGACCGCGCCGACCTGTTGGGAACCGCGTTCGCGCTCGCTATGGACACCCAGAGCGAGCCGCGTCTGCTGCCCGACGGCACGCGCGTCTACGACCAGAAGATCGCGACCGCGCAGGGCCCGCGCTGGATCGCCTGGCACGAGGTGACCGTGCGCGGCGATGTCGGCAGCGAAATGCAAAGCGTCGGCCGCGACGTCACCGACCGCGCCAACGCCGAGCGCGCGCTGGAAGAGGCGCGCGACCAGGCCGAGGCGGCCAATCGCGCCAAATCCCACTTCCTGGCGATGGTGTCGCACGAGATCCGCACGCCATTGAACGGCATCCTCGGCATGACGGACCTTCTCGCCGATACGACGCTCACCGCCGAACAGACGGCCTACGTCAAGGCGGTGAAGACCTCGGGCGACACGCTGCTGTCACTGATCGAGGAAATCCTCGATTTCTCCAAGATCGAGGCCGGCCGCATCGACCTTGCGGCGCGGCCGTTCGCGCTTGCCGCGTTTGTCGAGGAGGCGGCCGAGCTGCTCGGGCCGCGCGCGCAGGCGAAGGGGCTCGAAATCGGCTGCTTCGTCGACGAGCGGCTGCCGCGGGAAGTCGTCGGCGACGCGGCACGGCTGCGCCAGGTGCTGTTCAACCTCGCCGGCAACGCCATCAAGTTCACGGAACAGGGCGGCGTCTCGATCATCGTCGAGCCGGGCGAGCGGCCGGATACCGTGACCTTTGCGGTGAGCGATACCGGAATAGGCATCGCCGCCGACGATCAGGCGCGGATATTTCTCGAGTTCGAGCAGGGCGACGGCGGCTCGACGCGAAGGTTCGGCGGCACCGGCCTCGGCCTCGCCATCTCCAAGCGGATCATCGAGAGCATGGGCGGCTCGATCGCCCTCGACAGCCGCCCCGGCGCCGGCGCGACCTTCCGCATCACCGTTCCGCTACCGCCCTCCGGCGACGCCGACGCCACGCGGCCGCTCGTCGTGCCCGACCTGACCGGTCAGGACATTCTCATTGTCGCGCCGGCGGCGATCGAGGCCGCGCTGATCGCGCGGCGGCTGCAACGCTGGGGCGCCCACACCGTCATCGTTCCCGACGAGCAGGTCGCTGCAGCCCTGTTACCGGAGCAGACCTGGAGCACCATCCTGGTCGACGATGCGCTCGGCATGCCGGCGAGCGAAGCTTTGGCACGGCTGGCCGCTGCGATCACGCGGCGGCTTGTCCTTGTCACCCCGGCGACGCGCGATAAGCTCGCCGCGCTCAAGGCCGCCGGTTTTACCGGCTACCTCGTCAAGCCGGTGCGCGCCGCCTCGCTCGCCGCGCGTTTTGCCGCCGACGACGCGTTCGATCGCGGCGCCGCGGCCGAGCCGCCGGACACGTCGCAAGAGGCCCGGCTCGCCGGCAGCCTGTCGATCCTGGTCGCCGAGGACAACGAGATCAACGCACTCCTCGCCCGCGCCTTGCTCGTCAAGCTCGGCCACCGCCCGGTGATGGCCGCGACCGGCGCCGCCGCGGTCGAATCCTGGTTCGCCGCGCGCGCCGCCGGTACGCCTTACGACCGCGTGCTGATGGACGTGCACATGCCGGGCATGGACGGCATCGAGGCCACGCGCCGCATCCGCGCGCTGGAAGCCGAGGCCAATTCCGCCCGCACTCCCATCGTCGCGCTCACCGCGGCCACCTCCACCGAAGACCGCGACGCCTGCCTCGCCGCCGGCATGGACGGCTTTCTGGTCAAGCCGCTCGACCGCGAGCGGCTTGGCGCGGTGCTGGTGGCGGGTGCTGGGGCAGCGCTGGCGGCGTGATGCCGGTCTGGATTCGCGAATTATATAGCTGTTTCATCTCCTTAATGGGGGATGAACACTCATTAATCTAGGCGCCCGCGATCAAATCGGTTATTAAACCGGCGCGGTGATTCGATCCCCGCACTCCGTCTCTGACTTCGGCTTGCCAAGCGCCCTCACCCATGGGGCGCACGGTGCGCTTCGGTGCTGACAGGCTCTTTCCTGTCGCTTTCAGAACGGAGGTTGCGGTGGAAAATGTCCCCGCGACTGCCGAAGGGCGGGTCGAAGTTCGGTCCTATCTTCGGTTTCGTTTCGGGAGCTGGGAGAGCGTTTGCGCCCACTCCCGGCGGTGGCCCCGTCGCCACGGGGTCCGCCGGTTGAAGTAGTGTTTGAGTGAGATGGACGGGCGGTCGAAAGGCCGCCCGTCTTTTTTATGCCTGTTCCTAGCGGCGCCGTCAAGGTATCTAGTTAGAAGCTAGCTAGATACTCACAATTTTGGCTTGTCGTGGCGCGTAAGACGAATGCCAACCAATCGCGGAAAGTGCAGCCGGTTTTGTCGGCGCAGTTTCGCCGCTATCTCGATGATCTTGTGGATTTGGGTTACGCGAAAACGCCCACGGAAGTAGCTCGCTATCTCATAGATCGCGGCATTGACGATCTGCTTAGGGCAAAAACAATCGGCCCCGGTTCCACTAAACGCGCCCGCAAGCGCCGATAATTATTCGGCAATCTGCCAAAGCCCGAGACTGCCGGGCGATACGTCTCCCAATCGGCGACTTTTCGCTTGACATTCGTCCGACTTTCCGTTACAAAACGCAACGAATCTCGCTCAATAAGGGACGCCTTTCGCGAGGGTACTCCCGAAAGCGGAGCGAGTGCGGTGCCTGCGCGCGGGAAGATACAGCCCGCACCCGGGCAGCTTCGGGCATCATCGGACCGGCACTATGACCGGTCTGGGAGGTGCGTTCCCTGGACTGGGACTGGCGGGCGCGGGTAACACCCGCGTAAGAGCGCGAGGCCTCCGTGCCCCGGTCGGCGCGGGCTTACAGGATCGAACGTCCCGCCTCGTACCCAGGAAGCCTGGCCTGGAGTTGCGCCTGCGGGCCGAGAGGCCCAACGGCTAGAGCCGCGGTGGAACGCCGACAGGCGAGCGCGTCCCGCTGGACGCGCGCCGCGCCCGTATGGCGCGGAGGTTGGACCATGCGCTTGTCGGCGTTCCGCCTTCCTTTTTTTAAGCTTCGTAGCCCGGATTGAACGAAGTGAAATCCGGGAGCGGCATTTGAGCTGAACCGTCGGTCCCGGATTTCGCTATCGCTCAATCCGGGCTACGGCTACGGCGGATGCAAAAACTCGGGCGCCCACGCGCCGCGAGAACGGTGACGTACGGCCCAGGCGTGGCTATATGACGGCCCTGTGACTGATCTGCCTCAATAAAACTTGCACACGGCCGTGGTTCTTTGGCGCCTTGGAGCCAGGCGCGAACCCATGAAAACCGAAATCGTCGCGGAACTCGGACAATCCGAACTGCTGTTGCCCGCGCTGATCGCCGAGGGTCTCGCCGCCAACAATCGCATCAAGGCCCGCCTGAGCGTGCTGCAGGCGGCGGCGCGGCATGCGCGCGAGCCGGGCGCCGCCGGGCTTGATCTGGCGGACGAGTGCCGGGCCGCCGGCATCGATGCGGTCGCCGCCGAAGCGCTGGTCAACCGCTCCAGCCAGACCGCCGGCGAGCAGATGTCGGCGCCCGGTCTCGGCAGCTTGGGCCACGCGATCTGGGACGACGCCGCGACCATGCTCGGCGCCGTCAAGGCCGGCGACCCGGCCGAAGGCGACCAGGCGGCCGCGCGTCTGGCGGTGATCCAAAAAGACGCGCATCTCGGCGCCGGCGATGATGTCGGCCTCGCCGAAGTCGCCCGATTGACCGGCCTGTTCGACGGCGGCGGCGACAGCCTGCACCGCCTGGTGATGGATTTGCACAAGGCGCTGAACCAGCTCGCCGCCACCCATGCCGAGGAGGTGATTGCGGGCGCCCATGTCTACGGCTTGCGGGACGAAGACCGGCCGGTGATCGAAGCATTCATGCATGGCGTCGCCGCAACGGCGAAGCTCAAATTCAGCCATCCGGGCCTGGCGACCACGGCGGCGCGCACCGGCGAGCGGCTGACGATCCAGAACGACATCGGCGAAACCGACGCCCATGTCGTCGTCATCGCCGTCGATCCGGATGCCGTGACAGTGACCTACACCGACATCCATTTGCCGCGCGCCAAGTTCTTCACCGAACTCTTGCGCGGCTATCCTGTGCAGTGGAGCGGCCTCGAACGCAAAAGCGCGGCCGGCCTCGGTGACGGCGCTTTCTATCTCATCACCGGCCGCTATGCGTTCGAAAGCGGCGTCCGCCGCGATGCCTTTCTCGAGACGCTCGGCGCTTCGCTGGTGTTTCTGATCGACTGGAACAAGGCCCGCAAGGTTCTGCGCGAATGGGTGTCGAAGGCCGACGCGGTGCGCATTCTGCAGTGGGCCGCGTTGCATCGTATCGGCCACCGCGGCTTCCTCGAACTGGGCGGCAGCGAGCTCGTCGCCGCGGCGGTCCATCACGCGACGCCGACGCGGATCGGCTTCGGCGAACGGCTGGACCGCGCGCTCGGCCACGAGGCGGCGGTCGATTTCGTCAAGGCGGTGCTGCGCATTTCGACCGAAGCCTTGCTGCAAGGGAGCTCGATCCGGCTGGCGCGGGACCGGATCGAGGCGGCGCTCGTTGGTCATCTGCAGCGCGTCGATTCCACGCTGCTTTCGATCGTGATCGGTCAGGCCGGCCTGGCACGTGAGATCGCCGACGGCCTCGCCCGTTTCGTCGCCGAGCGACAGGCGAACCGGCCGTTCGATAGCGCGGCCTTGGCGCAGCGCGCCCAGCGCATCGAAGAAAAAGCCGACCGCATCGTCGCCGAAGCGCGCAGCGATATCGCGCGGTTCGAAGCCGACCGCGGCATCGAACGCCTGGTCAATCAAGTCGAAGATGCGATCGACGAATTGGAGCAGGCGGCCTTCATCGCGTCGTTCGTGCCGCACGATGTCGCGCCCGAATTGCTCGCCGCATTATCGGAGCTGTGCGCCGCGGCGCTTGCGGGCACCGAAGCGGCGGCCAGCGGCGTCGCCGCCGCGGTCGAGGTTCCCAACGGCCATCGCGTCGACAGCGAGGACGTCCTTTCCGCGGTCGGCCATCTCATCGACGCCGAGCACAAGGGCGACGCGGCGGAGCGGCTGGTGACGGCGACGCTCTTGACCGGGGAGTTCAATTTGAAGACGGCGCTGTCAGTCCTGGAACTCGCCCGCGCGCTGGAGCGCTCGACCGATCGGCTGGCGGGCTTCGGCCATCTCTTGCGCGAGCACGTGCTCGCCGATCTTTCCGCGTAGGATTTTTGGGGCGCAGCATGCAGATCGCACGGATCGGCGGTGGATCGGTCGAGCAATATCCCGCCGACATGGTCGGCGCCAAGGCGGCGAATCTCGCCCGCATCGCGGCGCTGGGCCTGCCGGTGCCGCCGGCCTTCGTGTTGCCCATCGCGCTGTGCGCGGCGATCGCGGCGGGCGACGGCAAGGCGCTGCAAAAGGTGACGGATCTGCTGGCGGAGGGCATCGCATTCCTCGAGCAGGCGACCGACAAGAAATTCGGCGACCGCCGCCGTCCGCTTTTGGTTTCGGTGCGCTCCGGCGCGGCGCGGTCGATGCCGGGCATGCTCGATACGGTGCTCGATGTCGGCTGCACCTCGGTCGCCGTGCGCGGCCTGGTGCGCGCGACCGGCCATCCGCGCTTCGCGCTCGATTGCCGCCGCCGCTTTCTCGAAAGCTATGGCGACGTGGTGCTCGGCATCGATGCCGCCGCTTTCGCGGCCAAGCGCAACGAATTGATCGCCGCCGAAAAGCTCGGCGGTGAAGGCGATTTCGATTGCGACGCGCTCGAGCACCTGGTGAAGGCCTACGAACGCGTCATCGAGGACGAAGACTATGTGCTGAGCGAAAACCCGATGGAGCAGCTCGAGGCGGCGGCCCATGCGGTGTTTCGTTCCTGGACGAGCGAACGCGCGCGCACCTACCGCCGGCTGCAGCACTTCGACGACCTGCAAGGGACCGCGGTCACCGTGCAGGCGATGGTGTTCGGCAATGGCGGCCTATCCTCCGGCGCCGGCGTCGCCTTCTCGCGCGACCCTTCGACTGGCGCGGCCGTGCCCGTCATCGACGTGTTGTTTGATTCCCAGGGCGAGGACGTGGTGTCCGGCAGTCACAATCCGCAGACCGAGGACGCCATCGCCCGCGCGCTGCCCGACGTCGCCGCGCAGCTGCGCGAAGCATTGCAGCGCCTGGAACAGGACTTCGGCGACACGCAGGACGTCGAATTCACCATCGAGAACGGCAAACTGTGGATCCTGCAGACCCGCGCAGCCAAGCGCACGCCGCAAGCGGCGCTGCGGCTCGCGATCGACTTCGTCCACGAGGGACGCATTACGCCCGTGGAGGCGCTGCAGCATCTCGACGGCGTCAACCTCGCCACCCTGACCAAACAAAAACTGGTCATCGCCGACGCACCGGTCGCGCACGGAACCGGCGCCACCGGCGGCATCGCCGTCGGCCGCGCGGCGTTCGATCCGGACAGCGCGGCCCGCCTGGCGGCGAGCGGCGCGCCGGTCATTCTGGTGCGTCCCGATACGACGACGGCCGACGTCGGCGGCTTCGCCGTGTCGAAGGGCATCGTGACGGCGGTCGGCGGGCGGACCGCCCACGCCGCGCTGGTCGCCCGGCAGTTGGGCGTGCCGTGCATCGTCGGCTGCACCGCGCTCGTCGTCGATGTCGCCGGCCGCACCGCGCGGCTGGCGCAGGCGACCCTCAAGGAAGGCGATTGGCTGTCGATCGACGGCGAGAGCGGCGCGATCTATCTCGGCCAAGGCCGCATCGTCGCCGAGCGCCCCGAGGCCGAGCTCGCCGAAGTCGAACGCTGGCGTCAGAGCCTGCGCAGCGCGACTTCCTCGATCTCGTGACTCTCGCCCTTTGTCAGAATGAGATCGGCGCGCGGGCGCGTCGGCAGAATGTTCTCGTGCAGATTGACGAGATTGATGCGGTTCCAGATCGACGTCGCGGTAGCGACCGCTGCTTCGTCCGAAAGCAGCGCGTAGCGGTGAAAATACGATTTCGGGTCGGCGAAGGCGGTGCCGCGCAAGGTGAGAAAGCGATTGACGTACCAGGCCAGCAGCACGCGCTCGTCGGCGTCGAGATAGATCGAGAAATCGAAAAAGTCGGAGACGAACGGCACCGCCTTGCCGTCCTTGGGCAGGTTGCCGGTCTGCAGAACGTTGAGGCCTTCGACAATGAGAATGTCAGGCCGGTCGATCTCGACCCATTGGTTGGGAATGACGTCGTAGATCAGATGCGAGTAGACCGGCGCGCGCACCGGCCGGCGGCCGGCCTTGATGTCGGACAGAAAGCGCAGCAGCGACGGCAGGTCGTAACTTTCGGGGAAGCCCTTTTTCTCCATCAGGCCTTCGCTCTCGAGGACTGCGTTGGGATAGAGAAAGCCGTCCGTGGTGATGAGATCGACCTTGGGCACGTTCGGCCAGCGGGCCAGCAGCGCTTGGAGCACGCGCGCCGTGGTCGATTTGCCGACCGCGACCGAACCGCCGACGCCGATGATGTAGGGCATCTTGGCGTCTTCGGTGCCGAGAAAGCCCTGCTGGGCGCGAAACAGGCGCTGCGTCGCCGCCACATAGAGCGACAGCAGGCGCGACAGCGGCAGATAGATCGCTTCGACCTCCGCCATCTCCAACCGGTCGTGCATGGAGCGCAGCCGCGCCACTTCGGCAGGCTTGAGCGTCATCGGCGTGTCGTCGCGCAGGCTTGCCCAATCGGCCCGCGAAAACACGCGATACGGCGAGACGTCCTGCTCGGTACGCTGCTCCATTGCAGATGGCCCCTAGCCGCCTTTGCGCGCGGCTTTCTCGTCGATGCCCGATTGCCGCGTCCGTTCCGCCAGCGCCGCCTCGATGTCCGCGAGCGTGACCTCGCGCGTGTGCAGGACGACGAGCAGATGGTAGATGAGGTCGGCGGTTTCCGCGATGACGCGGCCGCGATCTTCGGCAATGGCGGCGATGGCGACTTCGACCGCCTCTTCGCCGAGCTTCTTGGCGCAGTGAGCGACGCCCTTGTCGATCAGCGTGCGCGTATACGACGCCTCGGCGCTCGCCTTGGCGCGCATGTCGATGCGCTGCTCGAGATCGCGGAGGGTAAATTCGGCCATGGCCAATCCAATCGCGGCACGATCACGCGCGTCATGCCCGGTTCTCATCGCGTAAGTAACATCTCCGCCGATCATCCGCGAGAGGGCCCGTTAAGGATCGAGCCGCACGGGCAAGCCGGCGCGCGCCATGTATTCCTTGGCCTGGCGCACCGAGTACTCGCCGAAATGGAAGATCGAGGCCGCGAGCACCGCGGTCGCGTGGCCATCGCGGATGCCTTCGACCAGGTGCTCGAGATTGCCGACGCCGCCGGAGGCGATGACCGGGACGGACACGGCGTCCGCCACCGCGTGGGTGAGCGGAATGTCGAACCCTTGTCGCGTGCCATCGCGGTCCATCGAGGTGAGCAGGATTTCGCCAGCGCCGAGCGCGACGACCTCGCGCGCATAGGCGACAGCGTCGAGGCCGGTCGGCTTGCGGCCGCCATGGGTGAAGATGTCCCAGCGGTCCGGCTCGCCCGGTTGCGACACTTTCTTGGCGTCGATCGCGACCACGATGCATTGATCGCCGAATTTCTCGGCGGCCTCCTTCACGAAGGCGCGGCGCGCCACCGCGGCAGTGTTGATCGAGACCTTGTCCGCGCCCGAGGTCAAAAGCGCACGGATATCGTCGATGGTGCGCACGCCGCCGCCGACGGTCAGCGGCATGAAGCAGGCCTCGGCGGTGCGGCACACCACGTCGAGCATGATGCCGCGGTTCTCGTGGCTCGCGGTAATGTCGAGGAAGGTCAGTTCGTCGGCGCCGGCCTCGTCATAGGCGATCGCCGCTTCCACCGGATCGCCGGCGTCGCGTAGATCGACGAAGTTGACGCCCTTGACGACGCGGCCGTCCTTCACATCGAGGCAGGGAATGACGCGGACTTTAAACATCTCAGCTCGCCTGCGCCGTGCGGATCATGTGCAAGGCCTCCGCCGCATCGAGCCGCCCGTCATAGAGCGCGCGGCCGACGATAGCACCGGCGAGTTTCTTCGCCCGCGGCTCCAACAGCGCGCGCACATCGTCGAGCGAGGCGAAGCCGCCCGACGCGATCACCGGGATCGACACCGCATCGGCCAGCGCGATGGTGGCGTCGAGGTTGAGGCCCTTGAGCATGCCGTCGCGCGCCACGTCGGTGTAGATGATGGCGGCGACGCCGGCATCCTCGAAGCGCCGTGCGATGTCGAGCGCCGAAAGCTCCGAGGTCTCGGCCCAGCCCTCGACCGCCACCTTGCCGTCGCGGGTGTCGAGGCCGACGGCGACCCGGCCGGGAAATTCCTTGGCCGCCGCCTTGACCAGCGCCGGATCGCGCACCGCAGCCGTGCCGATGATGACGCGGGTCACGCCCTTGGCCAGCCAACCGGCGACGGTCGCGCGGTCGCGGATGCCGCCGCCGAGCTGCAGCGGAATCTTGACCGCCGCGAGAATGCGCTCGACCGCCGCCGCGTTCATCGGTCGCCCGGCAAAGGCGCCGTCGAGATCGACGATGTGCAGATAGTCGAAGCCCTGCGCGGCAAAGCTGCGCGCCTGCTCCGCCGGGTCGCGATGAAATACGGTCGCGCGCGCCGGATCGCCCTGTTCGAGGCGGACCGCGAGGCCGTCCTTGAGATCGATGGCGGGGAAAAGGATCACGGGTTCCAGTTCAAGAAATTCGCGATCAAGGCCAGACCGAGCCGCTGGCTCTTTTCCGGATGGAATTGCGTGCCGACGATGTTGTCGCGCGCCACGATGGCGGTGATCGGACCGCCATAATCAGCTTCGGCAACGAGATCGACCCGCTCGGCCACCTTGAGTTCGTAGGAATGCACGAAATAGGCGTGCAGACCCTGCGGCCCGAGCGCCAGACCGTCCACCAGCTTGTGCGGACGCGCAATGTTGAGCGTGTTCCAGCCCATGTGCGGGATTTTGAGATGCGGATCGCTCGGCACGATACGGTCGACCTCGCCGGCGATCCAGCCGAGCCCGTCGGTGACTTCATATTCGCGGCCGCGTTCGGCCAGAAGCTGCATGCCGACGCAGATGCCGAAGAACGGCCGGCCCTTGTGATGGACCGCCTCTTCCAGCGCGGCGACCATGCCGTCGACGCCGTCGAGGCCGCGCCGGCAATCGGCGAACGCGCCGACGCCCGGCAGCACCACGCGGTCCGCGGAAGCCACCACGGCCGGGTCGTTGGTCACGATGATCGGCTGATCGTGGCCGCTGTCGCGGGCGGCTCGTTCGAACGCCTTGGCGGCGGAGTGCAGATTGCCCGAGCCGTAATCGACGATGGCGACGCTCACCGGCCGGCTCCGGGGTCGGGAAATAGCCCGATCACGTCGGAGGCTTGCGGCATGTGCGGCATCGGCGATGGCGCGGCGGGCTTGGGCGCCGCGGGCGCGGACGGCTTGAGCGAGGTTTCGTGCACCCACGCGTCGAAAAAGCGGCGCTCGGCGTCTTCGAGCGTATCGCCGCTGACGAGCCCGATGTTCTTCCACTTGCGCTGCGCCAGCGTGAAGCGCCGCAGCGTCGGCGCCTCGAGGCCGACCAGCACGGCGATGCAAAGCTCAACGATGGCAATGGCCGCCGGCGAAACACCGGCATAGTGCAGGCCCGCTTCGAGGCCGGCGGCCAACACGAGATAGATCACCAGCACCAGCCACATGCGGTGCCACAGCATCCACAGCGCCGCGACGAGAAAGGCCCAAAACGAAAACCCGTCGCGCACGAAGGCGAACCGGGCCGGATCCGGCCCGACATCGGTGGCACGCAACGGCGGCTCATGGACGGTAAAAACGGACATGACTCTATTCCACTTTACTCGCGGCTCGCGCGACCTAACCGCTTAAATGGGAGACGGCACGTCAGCCACCAAGCTTTCCTTCACCCAGCGTTCCCTTGGTCGATGGCACTTCGTGCGCCGCGCGCGGATCGATCGCGACCGCCGCCCGCAACGCCCGCGCCAGACCCTTGAAGCAGGATTCGGCGATATGGTGGTCGTTGCTGCCATAGAGCGTGGCGACATGGAGCGTCACCGCGGCGTTCATGGCGAAGGCCTGGAACCATTCCCGCACCAGCTCGGTGTCGAACGTCCCGACCTTGTCGCGCGTGAACGCCGCGTCGAACACCAGGAACGGGCGTCCCGAAATATCGATCGCGACGCGGGTCAGCGCCTCGTCCATCGGTACGTGCACGTCGGCGTAGCGGGTGATGCCCTTCATGTCGCCGAGCGCCTGCTTCACCGCCTGGCCGAGCGCGATGCCGACGTCCTCGGTGGTGTGATGGTGGTCGATATGAAGGTCGCCGCTCGCCTTGATCTCGATGTCGATGCGGGCGTGACGCGCCAACAGGTCGAGCATGTGGTCGAGAAAGCCGATGCCGGTCGCGATCGAGGACGCGCCGGTTCCGTCGAGGTCGATGGCGACCGCGATGTCGGTTTCCTTGGTCTTCCGGTTGACTGCCGCTTTGCGCATGGGTCTTCCCGCAATTTTGCGCCTTTTATCAGGGCTTGCGGGGCAGCGCCAATGCTCCGCAGCGCACATTTGCATTGCCGGCGGCCGCTTCCTAAATCATGGCTTGAACAAAGGTTTTTCGCTGATGAATTCCCCAGAATCCGGACTTTGGCACGGCACGACCATCCTGACCGTGCGTAAGGGCGGCGTCGTGAGCGTCGGCGGTGACGGGCAAGTGTCGATCGGCCAGACCATCGTCAAGTCGAACGCCCGCAAGGTTCGCCGGCTCGGCGGTGGCGGGGTGATCGGCGGCTTCGCCGGCGCGACGGCCGACGCCTTCACCCTGTTCGAGCGCCTGGAATCCAAGCTCGAACAGTATCCCGGCCAGCTCATGCGCGCGGCGGTCGAGCTCGCCAAGGACTGGCGGACGGACCGCTATCTGCGCCGGCTCGAAGCCATGATGATCGTCGCCGACAAGGACGTATCGCTGGTGCTGACCGGGACCGGCGACGTGCTCGACCCGGAAGCCGGCGTCGCCGGCATCGGCTCCGGCGGCAATTACGCCCTCGCCGCGGCGCGCGCGCTGATCGACGGCCCGCTCGACGCCGAGACGATCGTGCGCCGGGCGCTCGATATCGCGGCGGACATCTGTGTTTACACCAACCGCAACGTCACGATCGAGACGTTGAAGGCCGCCTGATCAGGCGCCGGGCCGCTCGCTTTGATGGTAGTTGATAGATGAGTGACTTCTCACCCCGCGAAATCGTCTCGGAGCTCGACCGCTTCATCGTCGGACAGGCCGACGCCAAGCGCGCGGTCGCGATCGCGCTGCGTAACCGCTGGCGCCGGCTGCAGCTCGACGACCGGCTGCGCGACGAGGTGCTGCCGAAGAACATTCTGATGATCGGACCGACCGGCGTCGGCAAAACCGAGATTTCCCGCCGCCTCGCCAAGCTCGCCGGCGCGCCGTTCCTCAAAGTGGAGGCGACCAAGTTCACCGAGGTCGGCTATGTCGGCCGCGACGTCGAACAGATCGTGCGCGACCTCGTCGAAGTGTCGATCGCATTGACACGGGAGCGCAAGCGCAAGGACGTTCAGGCCAAGGCGCAACAGGCCGCCGAGGACCGCGTGCTCGATGCGCTGGTCGGCGCCGGCGCCAGCGCGCCGACCAAGGAGACCTTCCGCCGCAAGCTGCGCGCCGGCGAGCTTGACGACAAGGAGATCGAAATCGAGGTGCAGTCGTCCGGCGGCATGCCGATGTTCGACATTCCCGGCATGCCCGGCGCGCAAATGGGCGCGATCTCGATCGGCGACATTTTCGGCAAGCTCGGCGGCGGCCGCACCAAGACGCGGCGCGTCAGCGTGCGCGATTCCTACGAGATTCTGATCAACGAGGAATCCGACAAGCTCCTCGATACCGACCAGCTCACCCAGGAAGCGATCAAGGTCGTCGAGAACAACGGCATCGTCTTTCTCGACGAGATCGACAAGATTTGCGCGCGCGACGGCCGCCTCGGCGCCGACGTGTCGCGCGAAGGCGTGCAGCGCGATCTTCTGCCGCTGATCGAAGGCACCACGGTCGCGACCAAGCACGGCAGCGTCAAGACCGACCATATTTTGTTCATCGCCTCGGGCGCGTTCCACATTTCGAAGCCGTCCGATCTGTTGCCGGAACTGCAGGGCCGGCTGCCGATCCGGGTCGAGCTCAAGCCGCTCACGCGCGACGATTTCCGCCGCATCCTGACCGAGCCGGAAGCTTCGCTGATCAAGCAATACATCGCGCTGATGGCGACGGAGGGCGTGACGCTGGAGTTCTCCGAGGACGCCATCGACGCCGTCGCCGACGTCGCGGTCGCGGTGAATTCCAGCGTGGAGAACATCGGGGCGCGGCGGCTGCAGACCGTGATGGAGCGGGTGCTCGACGACATCTCGTTCGCCGCGCCCGACCGCGCCGGCGACACGGTGAAGATCGACGCCGATTACGTGCAGGCGCACGTCGGCGATCTCGCCAAGAACGCCGATCTGAGCCGCTTTATTTTGTAGCGTCGTCGTCATTCCGGATCGCCGCAAAGCGGCGAGTCCGGAATCCATACTCCCTGCGCCGGTGTTATGGATTCCGGGCTCCTCGCTTCGCGAGGCCCCGGAATGACGATGGGACTTTTACAGCTACGGCCTTGCCGCTTCTTTGCTCGGCTCGTTGCGGCTCTCACGCGGCTTCGAACCGATCTCGCGGATCATCGCCATCCACTTTTCGACCTGCGCCAGCGCGTGGTCGTCTGAAGCGGCCCATTGGCTGGAAGCGGAACTGGACTTCGCGGTACTCAACTCGGACATTTGCTGCGAGCTCCGAACAAGGGTCGCAGCCTTTGTCGCAGACGAAGTTGACCAATTCCTGGATACCGTGTGGCAACGCCGCCGTAAGGTTAACGCATGTTTGATGAGCTGCGCCGCAATCGCACGTAAAGCGCGCCTTGGCCGCCATGGGACGCGTGCGCTTCCTCGAAGCCGATGACGAGGGCGCGAAACTCGGGCAACGCCAGCCAAAGCGGCACCTGGCGCTTGAGCACCCCGCGCTCGGGCGCCGCATCGTTGCCGCGAGCATCCAGGCTCTTGCCCGTTCCCTTGCCGGTGACGACGAGCACCGTGCGCGCGCCCTCCGCCTGGGCGCGGTGCAGAAAGCGCCGCAACGCCGCATGCGCCTCAGTTTGCGTCAAGCCGTGCAGATCGAAACGCGCATCGATCGGCTCGCGGCCGCGCCCGACGCGCTGTCGCAACCGCCGGCCGAGCGGCGCGAGCGGCGGCGATTTTTTCTCGAGCGCCGGCGGCGCATGACTGCTGACGGGTTGCGGCGCAACGAGCGCCACCGGCTCACTCTCTCGAGCGGGCGCTTCAGGCGTGTCCGCCGCCTCGCGCAATGGCGTGATCGAACGCACGAAGCCGGTCCAGAGCGCGCGTTCTTCGTCGCTCAAGCGGCGGCGCCGGCTCATTGCTGGTGCCGTGCTTTTTTCTTCGCGGCCGCCGGCTTATCCGCCGACGACGTTTCCTCGGCGGTCGGATCGGCTGCCGCGTCGGCGCTGAATTGCGCGATCTCGCCGGGGCTCGGGCGCTCCGGCGGCAGCGGCACGCCATGGGCAGCCTCGACCGGATCGAGCGCGCGCGGCAGCAGCATGACGAAATCGCCGGGGTTCTTGATGCGACCGGCCATCCGCGCGGCTTCGTCGCCCGCGCCAAAATAGATGTCGGCGCGGGCCGGTCCGACGATGGCCGAGCCGGTGTCCTGCGCGAACATCAGGCGGCGAAACTTGGTCGTGGACTTTTGGTTGGCGATCGGCAGGTCGGCGGCGATGAAAAACGGCGTGCCATAGGCGTGCAGCGAGCGATCGACCGCAATCGAGCGGCCGGGCACCAGCGGCACGCCCTGCGCGCCGACGGCCTCATCCTCGGTGGCAAGATCGGTGATGCGGAAGAACACGTAGGATTTGTTGAGCCGCCGCACGTCCTTGGCCTCGTCCGGATGCGCCTCCATCCATTCGCGGATGCGCTGCATCGACATCTCGTCCTTGGGTATGATCTGGCGGTCGACCAGCGGCCGGCCGACGGGCGTATAGGGCCAGCCATTGTGCGAATCGTAATTGACGCGAAGGATGGTGCCGTCTTCCAGCCGGATCCGCGCCGAGCCTTGAATCTGTGCGAACAGCACGTCGACCTGACTGCGCAGCCAGCAAATTTCCAGGTGCCAGCCGTCGAGCGCGCCGTCCTCGATCTCGCCGCGATCGTAATAGGGCACGATCTTGCGGCGGCCGACGCGGCGGCCGACCTTGACTCCCTTGGAGGGAAACGCATCGCCGAGCTTGCGCCGGCCGGACACGACCAGATTGGGCGGCCGGCGGTAGAGCGGCGCGGTAAAGACGCCGGTCGGCACCCGCGAGCCCTCGATGATCGGCTCGTAATAGCCGGTCAGAAAGCCCGTCGTGTCGCCGAGTTTGACGATGCGCAGCGGCCGGAAATTATCCTCGAAAAATTGGCGCGCGCCGTCGTCTTCGAGCGGGATCGCCGCGACGGCGCGCTCGCAGATCGCCTTGAGCGCCTCGATCATTGCCGCCCCTGCCCCGCTTGCGGGCGCGGACAGCGCCGAAGAGCCCGGCCGGTGATTGCCGTTCAACGCCTGACAGCTGGTCAGAAAAGCGGCGAAGGCGATAGCGTGATCGTCGCTCGACCAGCCGTCGATGTCGAGCCAATCGATCGGTTCATATTGCGTATCGGGAAACTTCAGCGGATCCGCTTTGGCGCCACGCACGGACATCGAAGCGCCGGCTATTCCGATCAGAAACCCCAGGACCGGAAGCGCTAGAACAAAAGGCCCCATGCGGCGGACGGTCAGCCCAAAGTTCCGACAACGTGCCGCCGTCGGCCCCATGGTCCGGCCTCACTGCCCGGCTTCGGTCGCAACAACTTTCCAGTTGGGATCGCGCGACGAAACGTCCCGCGCGAAGGTCCAGACGTCGGTCACGTCGGTGACCCGCTCGGCATTGCCGTCGATCACGTTCCCGGAGCGGTCACGCGTCGCGGATATGAGCTTGGAGACGAAGCGTACGGTGATCTGGGCGGTGCGGTTGCGCAATTCGGCGGCGGTGATCGTCGCGTCGTCGATCGAGACGAAGCGGGTCTCCACGGTTTCGCCGCGGCCTTCGCGTTCGGCGATCGCGGCCTCGAAGCCGTCATAGACTTCGCGCGACAGCAAGCCGCGCAACTGCCGCCGGTCGCCCTCGGCAAAAGCCGTCACGATCATCTCGTACGCCGCGCGGGCACCGGTAATGAAGTGCTTGGCATCAAAGCCCGGTTCGGCCGCCGCGATCGCATCGAGGCCGGCCGCGAGGCTCGAGCCGCTCTCGGCGAGGCCTTTCCAACGATCCGCAGGCGGCGGAGCAGCAGTCTCTACCGGCCGCGGCGCGGGGTCGGCCGGTCGCGGCGGCAGAGCGACCACCTTGTCGCTTGCCGGAGTCCGGACGGCATCCCGCGCCGAATACGGGTCATAGGGCGGGCGTTCGCGGCCGGTGCGCTGGCCCAGCACGCTGCGGAGCCGCAAAAAAATGAACACGGCCAGCGCCAGGAAGATGATGGTGTAAATATCGAACACGTCTCACATTCTCTCGGCGTCGGGTACGCTTAAGGCCTCATGGCGCCGCACGGTCCGCCCGGCGGCGGCTCGAATCGGCTATTCCGCACGGCGGCAGCCCGGCCTCCGCCTTTTCCAATCCCTGCTCGATCTCTGCTCTATGTAGGAACGCGCAGGGAACCATCCAGGGGCCGCTCGGATAATAGCGGGCGCTCCGGAAGCTTAGACGATCGCCGGTGGTCCGCCAACCATCGAAGGCCGACAACGTTACCGCTTAGCATTAAATTGAGGCGAAGCTGGCGCAGGTCGTGCCGACAGAACTTAATTTCGACGCTGTCCACCAGTCCTGCCGCCGATCCCGACCGCCGCGTTTACCCGGCGTACCGGCGCAGGAATGACATTGGAATGACATGGCCGCCATTGTTCCCCCGCCGGGCCTGTGTTAGCGAAGCGCCCTGCGCCCAAGCGATGCTCCCAACATGCGCTTCCCCGGGCGGCTCCGGAGACAACCATGTCGGCGACCAATGGCGGCCCTCAAAACAACGGTCCTCAGGCGCAGGCGGCGATGCCGCAGATCGGCGTCCTTGCACAATATGTGAAGGACCTGTCGTTCGAAAACCCGAACGCACCGCGATCGCTGGCGCCGACCGGACAACAGCCGAACATCAATATCCAGGTCAATGTCGACGCCGCGCCGCAGAGCGGCACCGACGTCGAGGTGACCCTTCGGTTGGAGGGTAAGGCTGAATCGCAAGGCACGCTGCTGTTCGGCTTCGAATTGATCTTCGCCGGTATTTTCCGCATTCAGAACGTGCCGGCCGAGAGCCTCCAGCCGCTCGTCCTGATCGAATGCCCGCGCCTGTTGTTTCCGTTCGCGCGCGAAATCATCGCGACGACGGTGCGCAATGGCGGGTTCCCGCCGCTGCTGCTCGACCCGATCGATTTCGTCAATCTCTACCGGCAGCGCCTGGCGGCGGCGCAGCCCGCGGCACCGCCGCAGCCGCTCAATCCGAACTGATCAGTCCAAACCGACATACTGGCGCCAGATCGCGGCCTCGCCGAGCGACGCGATGAAGCCGCGGTGCGCGGCGCGCTCTTCGTCGCTCAGCCGCGGCGCAAGCGGAACCGGACGTTCGCGCACCACGATCGGCTCGCCGGCCACGCGACCCGGCGCGGTCGCTTGGGCCAGCACGAGCTGCGCCTGGCGCGCGCCGATCAGCTCGACATAGACTTCCGCCAGCAATTCGGCATCGAGCAGCGCGCCGTGCTTGGTGCGGCGGGAGTTGTCGATGCCGTAGCGCGCGCACAAATCGTCGAGCCGATTCGACCCGCCGGGATGCTTGCGGCGCGCGAGCATCAGCGTATCGATCATCCGCTCGCGCCCGATCAGCGGCCGGCCGGCCCGTTCGAGCTCGGCGTTGATGAATCCGACATCGAAGCCGGCATTGTGGATCACGAGCGGAGCGTCGCCGAGAAAGGCGACCAGCTCGTCGGCGATCTCGGCGAAAAACAGCTTGTCCTTGAGGAATTCCTCGGTGAGGCCGTGAACCGCCAGCGCCTCGGCCGGCATGCTGCGCTCGGGATTGAGATAGCGATGAAAAGTCTGGCCCGACGGTATGCGGTTGATCAGCTCGATGCAGCCGATCTCGACCAGCCGGTGGCCCTGGAAGGGGTCGAGGCCCGTCGTTTCGGTATCGAGCACGATCTCGCGCATGATTTCTCAGTCGATGGAGCCGGCGCAGCGCGCGGCATTACGAATCACCGCCGCTGTCGCGCATTCTAGCGACGGCTTGCAGAATGTCGCGCACTTGCGCGCGCGCGTGGTCCAAGCTCTGTGAACTATCGACGATGAAGTCGGCGCGCCGGCGCTTTTCCGCGTCGGGCAGCTGTTTGGCGAGAAGCGCCGCGAATTTTTCCTCGGTCATGCCGGGCCGCTCGAAGGCGCGGCGGCGCTGGACGTCTGCCGGCGCCGAAACCACCACCACGGCATCGCAGCCGCGCTCCGCGCCGGTCTCGAACAACAACGGCACGTCGAGCACCACGACCTTGGCGCCGTTCGCGCGCGCTTGCGCCAGGAATCGATCCCGCGCCGCGCTGACGAGCGGATGAACGATCGCCTCGAGCCTGGCGAGCGCGGCAGCGTCGCCGAGCACCCGGGCGCCGAGCTTGGTGCGGTCGACCGTGCCGCCGGCCGTCACGCCCGGAAACGCCTGTTCGATCAGCGGTACGGCTTCGCCCTCGTAGAGCGCGTGCACAGCGGCGTCGGAATCGTGCACCGGAACTCCCGCCTCGGCGAAGAACGAAGCCGTCCGCGACTTGCCCATGCCGAGCGAGCCGGTGAGGCAGATAATGAAAGGCCGCTCACCGCTCATGACGGCAGACAACCGCGCCGCCGCAGGAATTCGAGCGCCGGCATCAGCGGCAACCCGAGAACCGTGAAATAATCGCCCTCGATCCGCTCGAACAGCTGAATGCCGAGACCCTCGAGCTGATAACCCCCGACGCTCCCCGCCGCGGCTGCGCCGACGGTATCGAGATAAAGCTCGAGAAATCGTTCGGAGAAAGCGCGCATCGTCAGCCGCGCGACACCGACGTGTTCGAACAGAACGATACCGTCCGCCATGAAGACGATGGCCGAATGCAGTTCATGACTGCGGCCGCGCAGTTCGAGCAATTGTGCCTTGGCGGCCGCGCGGTCGGCGGGCTTGGCAAAGCGCCGCTCGCCCAGCGCCAGAACCTGATCGGCACCGAGAACCAGACGGCCCGGATTGAGCCGCCCGACGACGGCGGCCTTTTCGCGCGCCAGCAGCAACGCGACCGCGTCGGGCGCCTGCGGCTCCGCTTGATCTTCAAGACGCCGCTCGTCGATATCGGCAGGAACGATCGCAAGCTCTACGCCTGCGGCTTCGAGCAATGCCCGCCGCGCGGCGCTGCGCGATGCCACGATGAGCGGATCGGAAGCAAGCCACATCGGCATGGTACTAAGGAGCATGGCGTTACGGCGCCGCGAGCCGGCGCCGTTCGCCGAGCAGCGCCAGCACCGCAGCCGCGGTCTCCTCGATCGAGCGGCGCGTCACGTCGATCAACGGCCAATTGTTGCGGGCGCAGAGGCGGCGCGACGCCGATATCTCGTTCGCCACCGAGGCCTTGTCGATGTATTTGTCGTCGTCGCGGTGGGCCTTGAGACCGAGCAGCCGGTTCTGCCGGATCTGCACGATCCGCTCCGGCGTCGCGACCAGACCGACGATCAGGGGATGCTTGAGCTGCTCGATCACCGGCGATATCGGCACGCCCGGCACCATCGGCACGTTCGCCGTCTTGACGCCGCGATTGGCGAGATAGATCGAGGTCGGCGTCTTCGACGTCCGCGACACGCCCACCAGCAACACGTCGGCCTCTTCCAGATCGTCGGTCAGCTGACCGTCGTCGTGCATCATCGTGTAGTTGAGCGCATCGATGCGGCGGAAATATTCGGCATTGAGCGTGTGCTGGGCGCCGACCTTGTGGGTCGATTCGGCGCCGAGATAGGCCTGAAACAGGTGCAGCACCGGACCGAGCACCGACAGGCACGGCAGACCGAGCGTCCGGCATTTTTTCTCCAGGCGCACTACCAAGTCCTGCTCGAGCAAGGTGTACAGCACGATCCCGGGCATCTCCTCGATCTGCGCCAGGACGCGGTCGAGCTGCCGTTGCCCGCGAACCAGCGGATGCACGTGTTCGACCGGCGCAACTTTGCTGTACTGGGCCGCAGCGGCCCGCGCGACCGTGATCAGCGTCTCACCCGTGGAATCGGAGACAAGGTGCAGATGAAAATAACCGGCAGTGTGAGGCATCGGGAGCCTTGTGTAACCTGTCGATGACTGGGGAGAAGGCCATGCCTCACCCCGGGGTGCAAGGACCCTGGCGGGAAAACCGGCAAGACCGTCCACACCCCTGCCGCGCCGGCACGAAATGTGGCGGCCCGCTGCGCTGCGGTGAAATGTGCATAGACGCCGACAGTCAGGTCCGAGACCGACCGCAAAATGCCGTTGAGAACGGCAACAAGTGCGTCACATTGCCATCCACACCGCAATCGCTCGCGCAATGGGTATATGTGGGCATGCTGTGGACGACGCCGGCGTTCCGATGAATGAGTCCAATCAACCGACCAAACGCTACAACAGTCTATTTTAAATCTTATTTAGATTAGAATGGGGAAATGATCGATCGCTCCGCGACCAGCCCGCTTCTGCGCGTCCTCTCCGGCCAACGTCAGAGTATCCCGCCGATCTGGCTGATGCGCCAAGCCGGCAGATACCTGCCGGAGTATCGCGCGCTTCGTGCGCAGGCCAATGGTTTCCTCGATCTGTGTTTCGATCCGGCTCGCGCGGCGGAGGTAACGCTGCAGCCGATTCGCCGTTTCGGCTTCGACGCCGCGATTCTGTTTTCCGATATTCTGGTGGTGCCGCACGCACTAGGTCAGCGCGTTACGTTCGTCGAGGGCGAAGGTCCGCGGCTTGATGCGCTTGGCGACCCACAATCGCTGCAGCGCCTGAAGCGGGAGATCGATCACGCGCTGTTGGCGCCGGTCTACGAGGCGATCGCACGGATCAAACAGGATCTACCGGTCGAGATAGCGCTGTTGGGGTTTTGCGGCGCGCCGTGGACGCTCGCGACCTACATGGTTGCAGGATGTGGCACGCCCGATCAGTTGCCGGCGCGGATATTTGCGTATCGGCATCCCGAAGCATTCACACAGCTGGTCGATATTCTGACCACGGCGTCGATCAGCTATTTGCTCCGTCAGTATGCCGCCGGCGTCGATGCCGTACAGATTTTCGATACCTGGGCCGGCGTGTTGCCGGCCGATGAATTCGACAAATGGTGCATCGAACCGTTGGCGCGAATCGTGGCGGAGGTACGCCGCCAGGTTCCCGGCGCGAAGATCATCGGATTTCCGCGCGGGGCCGGCACTAAGCTGACGCAATACCTCGATCGTGTCGCCGTCGATGCGGTCGGTCTCGACTGGATGACCGCGCCCGGATTTGTACGCAATGAGGTGCAGCCGCGCCGGCCCATTCAGGGAAATCTCGATCCGTTGGCGCTGTTGGCCGGCGGTGCGGCGCTTGACCGCGCAATCGACGGTATCTTGGAAGCGTTTTCGTCTGGACCGTTTATTTTCAATCTCGGGCATGGCGTATTGCCGGACACGCCGATTGCTCATGTCGAGCGGTTGGTTGCGCGTGTCCGGGGCCGGTCGGCGTCGCAGTGAGATATTTTGAGGGCGTGGGAGCTTGATCGTGGATATCTACAGCTGGATCAAGGCGTTCCACATCATTTCGGTCATCAGCTGGATGGCGGGTATGCTCTATCTGCCGCGTCTGTTCGTCTATCACTGCGCCGCCGAGCCGGGTTCGGTGCAGTCGGAAACCTTCAAGGTGATGGAGCGCCGGTTGCTGCGGGCCATCATCAATCCGGCCATGATTGCGACCTGGCTGCTCGGGCTCTGGCTCGCCTGGCACGGGCCGGACGCGCACTTTGGCTGGTTCGCGTCAGGATGGCTGCAGGCGAAAATCGTTCTGGTGCTCGCGCTGTCGGCGGTACATGGGCTGTTGGCACGCTGGGTGAAGGCGTTCGCCGCCGACCGCAATCGCCACTCGCAAAGATTTTTCAGGGTCGTCAACGAAGTTCCGACGGTCTTGATGATTGCGATCGTCATCCTCGTTGTCATCAAGCCGTTCTGAGACGATGCGCGAGGGAGCGGTCGGCGGCGAGGGTCGGATTCAGATACCGAGGTTATGGGGTGAATGCGCCCTTGTACCAGGGACCCTTATCGTCCCAACAGTATTCGGTGATGCTGGCGCCGTTGGTCACGTAGACGCGGATATGAAGCACGGGGTCCGCCCAGGCCGTTGCCGATGCTGACTGGCCGGCCTGCTTGAAGGCCCCGGTGTACCAGCCACCCGAGCCGTCCCACGCGCGTTCGATGATGTTGCCGCCGTCGGAAATGTAGACCCGCAGATGCGTTCCCGGGCTCCAGGAAACGGCCGCAGTTTCGCGGTCGGCTGCGGAGGCAGCGGTCGGCAAAGCCAGCGCCGAACATGACAAGGCAGTTGCGGCGACAGCCATCATGGCGAAGCGATTGATCACGCTACGACGATGTGTGGGCATCTGTACTCTCCCAGAATGAGTTGGCTTTTCGCGATGGTGTTGCTGGCGCCACAGCGTGAAAGCGCAGGGCGCTCGCACTCCCAAAGGTACACAACTATAGGTAATTTACAACTATTTAATTATCGTATTACGCGAGTAGTCATACGATGCAGCCGGGGGCTAGCGGCGCCCGTGGAGGGCAGCGGCGACAGTTTCCAGGCGGGCGGCAATGCTCGCCCCGGCACAAGACGGTTTGGATACCCGCGGTGATTGGTCGTCATATCGCCACGGCCTGGAGGCCCGTTGTGTTGCGCCAGTGGTGCGAGGGTACGCTCGAAGATACCCGAGCGGGAGTGCAAGAGGGCCGGATTCGGCAGTTCCGTCAACGGCCTATCGATGACCCGCGGTCGAAAGGGCTATCGGCGAGCCGCTGAAACCGTTCTGAGCCGCGTGCGTTGCCAGTGCAAAGTGTCCGTCGAGCCGTTGCTACCCCTTGCCTGGAGTGGCGACTTTTCCTATCTTTGTGCTATCCCACCGAACGTAGGCGGATGCAGTTGAGTTCTGGCTCCAATGACCTGGAGCCGGCAGATGCATCGGGTCCGAGGCCTACCGCAATTTCCTCGCCACCCAAGACCTGCGATCCTCCCCCTGCCGGCGCCTATGCAACCGATCGTGTTGCTGGCCGATTCCCTTAGGACATTCCGTATGCGGGAAATGAAACTTCAGGATCTCAAGACCAAGACGCCGGGGGAGCTCGTCTCCTTCGCCGAGGAGCTCGAGGTCGAGAACGCCAGCACCATGCGCAAGCAGGAGCTGATGTTCGGCATTCTCAAACAACTATCCGCCCGCGAGACCGACATCGTCGGCGAAGGCGTCGTCGAGGTTCTGCCCGACGGCTTCGGCTTCCTGCGCTCGCCGGAGGCGAACTATCTGCCCGGCCCCGACGACATCTACGTTTCGCCCTCGCAAATTCGCCGCTTCGGCTTGCGCACCGGCGACACCATCGACGGGCACATCCGCAGCCCCAAGGAGGGCGAGCGCTATTTCGCTTTGCTCAAGGTCAACTCGATCAACTTCGAGGACCCGGAGAAGGCGCGCCACAAGGTCAATTTCGACAATCTGACGCCGCTCTATCCCGACCAGTGGCTCAAGATGGAATACGAGGATCCGACCAAGAAGGACCTCTCCGCCCGCGTCATCGACATCGTGGCGCCGATCGGCAAGGGCCAGCGCGCGCTCGTCGTGGCGCCGCCGCGCACCGGCAAGACGGTGCTCCTCCAGAACATCGCCCACTCGATCACGCACAATCACCCGGAATGCTATCTGATCGTGCTTCTGATCGACGAGCGGCCGGAGGAAGTGACCGACATGCAGCGCTCGGTGAAGGGCGAGGTGATCTCCTCGACCTTCGACGAGCCGGCCGTGCGCCACGTCCAGGTCGCCGAGATGGTGATCGAGAAGGCGAAGCGCCTGGTCGAGCACGGCCGCGACGTCGTGATTTTGCTGGACTCGATCACCCGGCTCGGCCGCGCCTACAACACCGTGGTGCCGTCATCCGGCAAGGTGCTCACGGGCGGCGTCGACGCCAACGCGCTGCAGCGGCCGAAGCGCTTCTTCGGCGCCGCGCGCAATATCGAGGAGGGCGGCTCGCTGACCATCATCGCCACCGCGCTGATCGATACCGGCAGCCGCATGGACGAGGTGATTTTCGAGGAATTCAAGGGCACCGGCAATTCGGAACTGATCCTCGACCGCAAGGTCGCCGACAAGCGCACCTTCCCGTCGATGGACATCACGCGCTCCGGCACCCGCAAGGAGGAACTCCTGGTGCCGCCCGATCAGCTCAAGAAGATGTACGTCCTGCGCCGGATCCTCAATCCGATGGGCACCATGGACGCCATCGACTTCCTGCTCGACAAGCTGCGCAACACCAAGAACAACGGCGAGTTCTTCGACTCGATGAATACGTAAAGGTGAACCGAGTCAGCCGCGTCCGCCGGTCGTTCCGATCGGCACGGCGCGCCGGCGCAAATTCAGCGCATAATCCGGATCGATGAAGCACGTGCCGCCTTTGCCGGTGGCATTCTCACATTCCACGTTGCTCGTGTAGCCGCATTCGATGACGGAATGATCCTTGGTGCCGTAGCCGCACCATTCGTCGGCCTGTGCGCCGGTCATCGACGCTGCCGTTGCCGCAAGAATCGTCGCCGCTGCCGTCAAGACGAAGCCGCTTCGCATGATTCGATCTCCGTGCCTCGCGCCCCAAGATACTACGCCCCATGGGCACTACAGCACGAAAACGCGGTGAACGGAGCGGCGCGTCAATTATGTCGCACCGGCCTCGATGGTTCCTCGGTCCGGAACGCGCGCGCCGGTTGCCGACGTCTCGCTGTCACGGACCGCATGCAGGCGACACAACGTTCGCCGCACCCAGCCCGCGGCGAGAACGGCACCGACGCCGACCGCAAGGCCGCCAATGACGTCGACCAAGTAATGCACGCCGACGATTGGTGTCGCGATCACCATCAGCGCGTTCAACACCAGCATCGGCCAGCGGAGAAAGCGTATCGGCCAGAACGCCCACGCCCCGAGCACGGCCGCGGCGGCATGAAAGCTCGGAAAGGCGATGATGCCGCGCAGGTCGGCGAGCGAAATCGCATGCAACCCGCCGGCGCGGACGTCATCGAGATGCGACGCGAAGTCCGTGAATATGACGAGGTTGGGAAATGCGTTGCCGTCGATGTGAAGGAACGCGTACCAGCTGATCGCCGGGACCAGCGTGAAGATCGCGATCGTCACGATCAAGGAAACGATCAGCGCCACCGAAAAATCATGCAGCCGTTCGAGGCGGCCGGTGAGAGTCAAAGCTGCGACGACGATGACCGGCTGGCGCATGATCGAAAGATAGACGCGCGGAAACAGCGCCGCCAAAAACGGGTGCGCGTCCAGATAGGCGAGATAGGCTTTGATATCGAAGCCGAGCCAGCGGTCGGCCGCGAGCAGTTCCGCATCGCGATAGGGAAAACCCGCCGCCGCGGCGCCGTAGGTGAGCAAGCCGCCGAGAAAGCTGATCAGGAGAATCTGCGCGACGGTTTCGGTGCCGTAGACGAGCTTGTGGTTCAGCCGGCACCAATAGCAAAGCAGCGATGCCGCCAGGCAGATGGGGATCAGCAAGGCCACGACGGGAACGGCGCCGTAATCGAGCGTGAGACCGACGGCCCAATACTCCGCGGCGACAGCGCATGCCATGGCGGCGATCAGCACCCAAACCAGGCGCGAGCCGAGACGCAGGAGGTCGCTGTTGGCGGATGTCGATGGGGCGTTGATCACCCCGCGAATTTGACTTCAACCGATTAACGAACCCTAAGTAGTTATACGTACGCGCCCACGTCACGTGTGCGCACGGTGCGGCACTGATCGCACGCGGCCGCTTCGGACGTCAGCTCTGGCGCGTCGCCGCGAGGGTGCGCATCAGATCGGCGGGATCGCCGACTGGCAATGAGCAGGTTTCGCCGATGCACACGAAGGCCTGCGGCGCGGCATTGGCGCCGACCATGGCAAGCGCCGGGTGGCTGGGCGGCAGGGCGTCGGCGGACTTGGCGTGAAGCACGACCTGGTCGAGCGCGGGGAGCGCGCGCGCGGCGGCGAGGAGAGCCTCGGCGGCCGCGCCCTCGCCCGTCACCACGATCTCCGCGACGCGCAGGCGCAGGTCGACGGCGTTCAAGAGCGCCATATGCATGTAAAGGTTCTCGCTCGCGGCGGGCGCGATGGCCGCGATGAGCCGATCGGCCTTGGCGCGGAAGCCGTCGTCGCCGGCGAGCAGCGCCAGTCGCACCAGATTTTGCGCGGCGACCGCGTTGTGGTTCGGCGTCGCTTCGTCCGCGGTCGAGGCCGGGCGGATGACGAGGCCTTCCGCGTCGGCGGCGGTGAGATAATAAGTGCCGGTCTCGGCGTCGAGATAGTCGCGGTCGAGCGCGCGCTGCCAGGCCAGCGCCTGATCGAGATAGCGTTGCGCCCCGGTCGCTTCGTACAGCGCGAGCGCCGCGCGGATCATGGCGGCGAAATCGGACGCGAGCCCGGGGAACTTGAGCTGGCCCTGCCGCCAGGAATGGCCGAGGCGGTCGCCGCGCGTCATCGCGCTCGCCACGAATGCAAAAGCGCGTTCGGCCATCGCGAGCCATGACGGCTCGCCGAGCATCAGACCGGCATTGGTCAGCGCCGCGATCATCAGTCCGTTCCAGTCAGCCAGAATCTTGTCGTCAAGGCCGGGACGCACCCGCGTGTCGCGCACCGCGAGGAGTTTGGTGCGCAGCGCCGCAAGCCGCGTCTCGTCCTCTTCCGTTCGTGGCTGCGCCTTCAGAAGGTTGAGGATGTTGTGGCCCTCGAAATTGCCCTCCGGCGTCACATCGTAATGTTGGGCGAAATATGCGCCGTCCTCGGCGCCGAGCGCCTGCATGATTTCGTCATAGGACCAGACGTAGAATTTGCCCTCTTCGCCCTCGGAATCCGCGTCGAGCGACGCCGAGAACGCGCCGTCCGGCGTGGTCATCTCGCGGGAGAGCCAGGCGACCGTCTCGCGGGCGCGCTCGCGGTAAAGCTCTTTGCTGGAACGGCGATAGGCGACCGCGAGCAGCTCCAGGAGCTGCGCGTTGTCGTACAGCATCTTCTCGAAGTGCGGGGTGAGCCAGCGCTCATCGACCGAGTAGCGCGAAAAGGCGCCGCCGAGATGATCAAAAATGCCGCCCGCGCAGATGCGGTCGAGTGTGATCTCGACGGCGGCAAAGAAGCGCGCCCCCTCCCTACCCTCCCCCGCTTGCGGGGGAGGGTTAGGGAGGGGGTTGCGCAGACCGGCGCGCCACAACAGCTCGAACAGCGCGGCTTGCGGGAATTTAGGCGCGCCGCGGGTGCCGCCATTGACCGGATCAATGATGCCGCCGAGCTGGCGCGCGGCATTGTTCAGTTCCGCGATGCCGATATTGGCGCCGCCTGTGTGCGCGGTCGCTGCGAGGCGCTGCATCAGGGCCGCACGATTGTTTTCGATCTTTTGCGGCTCGTCGCGAAACAGCCGCGCCACTTCGCGCAGGACGTCGACGAAGGCCGGCCGGCCGTAGCGCGCCGTGTTTGGAAAATAAGTGCCGCCCCAGATCGGCTCGCCGTTCGGCGTGAGAAACATGGTCAGCGGCCAGCCACCCTGCTCGCCGAGATGATGCAGCGCCGCCATGTAGATTTGATCGATGTCGGGCCGCTCCTCGCGATCGACTTTGATGTTGACGAAGAGTTCGTTCATGACGCGGGCGGTCGCGTCGTCCTCGAAACTCTCGTGCGCCATCACATGGCACCAATGGCACGCGGCGTAGCCGACCGACAGCAGGATCGGCCTGTTGGTGCGGCCGGCTTCCGCCAGCGCCTCGGGCCCCCAGGGCCACCAGTCCACCGGGTTATGCTGGTGCTGCAGGAGATACGGGCTCGTCTCGCGGGCGAGGCGGTTTTGGTGGGGGGTGATATTGGTCATCGCCGCAATCTTAAGGCGGACAGGACTGCCGAGCTAGCTGCCGTTTAGAAGTTCCCGGGCGGCAAGTCGTTCCCTGGGGGAATTTCAAGCACCGCGGAGCGTCGGTGATTTGCGCGGCGTTCCTGCCCTTCGGCTGTGTCGCGATCAGCGCGGCATCACACAAGGGAGCGTTTGTCGGCTGTGTCGGCGATAAGTCCGGAAATCATTGTCGGTCGTCAGCAACAGCGGATCGGTCAGCGTTTCGGTCATGCGGACGAGACAGGCGTCAGCGAAGCTCATCGGCACATCGGAATATTTCTGCATCAGAGTGAGGACCTCTTCCGCCGAATCGTCAAAACGGAAGGAAGCAACGATCGGGCCGCGCCGAAGGAGCGCTGCGAAGGCAGGGACTCCACCGGGGCCGAGCAAAAACAGCGTCTCCGAAATCACCGCCTCGCAGGTCTTCCACGGGGGCGGATATTGCAATGCTTGAGCATCAGCCCAACGGTGATGGGTCTCCCGGCGATCGAGGAGCGTGACGAGAAAACTGGCGTCAACGATGACGCTTGCGGCCATAGCCCATCGCCTTGAGGTAATGTTTCTTGCGGGCGCCGAGGTCAGGCGGCAATCCGTGCACCGAGCCGATGAGGTCGGCGATGCGTTCGTAGGACGCCGGGCGCTGCCGGTCCCCAGCCGTGGCACGGATTAAGCGCTCGCGGACTACGTCGGACTTCGAAAGTCCGCGTTCCCGCGACTCCGCCTCGATCTCGCCGACCAGAGCCTCCGGCAATCGCACAGTCAGGGTTTTCATGGCGTATTGTATTACGTGAGCGACAGGGACGCAATACGGACCCCGTCCTCGGCACCACCGGTCCATCCGTCACTTGCTTGGCTGTCATTGAAGATCGGGTGGAGCGCCGGCGAAATTGGAGCTAGATGCGTCGCCGATGACAAGCATGCGCCCCACCATCTTCGCCCTCTCGTCCGGCCAACCGCCGGCTGCGATCGCGGTCGTGCGGATTTGCGGGCCGCGGACGCGTGTCGCTCTGGAAGCACTGATGGGTCGCGTCCCCGAACCGCGCCGGGCGGCGCTGGCGCGCGTACGCGATCCGGCGAGCGGCGAGGTGATCGACGAGGCGCTGGCGCTGTGGTTTCCGGCACCGCGCAGCGAGACCGGGGAGGATATGGCGGAACTGCAGCTTCATGGCGGGCGCGCGATCGTTGCGGCCGTGCTGGAGGCGCTCGGGAAGATCGAAGGCTGCCGGCCGGCGGAACCGGGCGAATTCACCCGTCGCGCGTTCGAGAACGGCCGGCTCGACCTGACGGCGGTCGAGGGGCTGGCCGACCTCATTGCCGCGGACACGGCGGCGCAACGCCGGCAAGCATTCCGCCAGCTCAAGGGTCTGATCGGCGACCGTGCCGAGGCGTGGCGGCAGAAGATCATCGAGGCGCTGGCGCTGGTCGAGGCGCGCATCGATTTTTCCGACGAGGCCGATGTGCCCGAGAATCTCGTCGGGCCGGCGCTTCATGCTGCGCAGCAATTGCGCGACGAGATTGCAGCAAAACTGGCCGGCAGCGGCCATTCCGAGCGCCTGCGCGACGGCCTGGTCGTGGCCATCGCCGGGCCACCCAACGCCGGTAAATCGACGCTGCTCAACCGGCTCGCTCGGCGCGAGGCGGCGATCGTGTCGCCCTATCCAGGCACCACGCGCGATGTCATCGAGGTGCATCTTGATCTCGCCGGTTACCCGGTCACCTTGCTCGATACCGCCGGCATCCGGGACAGCAGCCACCCGGTCGAGCAGGAGGGCGTGCGCCGGGCCCGGATGCGCGCCGAAGCTGCCGACCTCGTGCTATGGGTCAGCGATGCATCGACTATCGGTATAGCTTCGGAAGCTACCGAAGAAATAATAATAAAAACAGATACGTGGCTCGTGAATAACAAGGCTGATTTGGCTGGGGGTAAGCGGGGGAGAACTAGTGAATCCCGATTCGACCGAGGAGCCGCAAAAACTTTCACGATCTCTGCGGCGACCGGCGCGGGCGTGGACCGCCTCATCGAAGCGCTCGGAGCGTTCGCCCGCGATTTCTTTTCCATGACCGAGGCGCCGGTCGCCACGCGGGCGCGGCATCGCGCGGCGCTGGAGCGGACGCTTGCGGCGCTCGATCGGGCCCTGGGCGAGGGTGAGTCGGGACGGGAAGAAGTCGTCGCGGAAGAATTGCGGTTGGCGGCGACGGAACTCGGACGGCTGACCGGCCGCGTCGACGTGGAAGATATTCTGGACGTGATCTTTCGCGATTTCTGTATTGGTAAATGAATCGTTAACGGTTGCGATAGAGTTCGTTGTTTCACGTGAAACACTTTCGTGGCGCCAGCGGCGCCGGCGGCTTTTGACCGCCATCTAAGGCTTGGCTAAAAGGGCCTCGCTTTTCTGGAGCAAAACGAATGGATGCCCGCTTCGATGTCATCGTCGTTGGCGGCGGTCATGCCGGCTGCGAGGCCGCGGCGGCGGCCGGGCGCATGGGCGCGCGCACGGCGCTGGTCACCCACCGTTTTGCAACGATCGGGGCGATGTCCTGCAATCCGTCCATCGGCGGGTTGGGCAAGGGCCATTTGGTCCGCGAGATCGACGCTCTCGATGGCCTGATGGGGCGTGTAGCCGATGCCGGCGGCATCCAGTTTCGGCTGCTCAATCGCCGCAAGGGGCCGGCCGTGCGCGGGCCGCGGGCGCAGGCCGATCGCAAGCTTTACGCCGCTGCCATGCAGGCCGCGCTCCGTGCGACGGCGGGTCTGGCCGTGGTCGAAGGCGAAGTCGATGACCTTGTGACCGACGCCGGTGTCACCGGCGTGCGGCTCCAGGACGGCCGGTGCCTCGCCGCCGCCGCCGTGGTGCTGACCACCGGCACGTTCCTGCGCGGCCTGATCCATATCGGCGAGCGGCAAATCCCAGCCGGCCGGGTCGGTGAGGCGCCCGCGCTCGGCCTTTCGGCGACGCTGACCCGCGCCGGCTTCGCGCTGGGGCGGCTCAAGACCGGCACCCCGCCGCGTCTGGACGGCACGACCATCGACTGGGCCGCCACGGAGCTCCAGCCCGGCGATGAACCGCCGGAGCCGTTCTCGGTGCTCACGGCGCGCATCACCAACCCCCAGATCCAGTGCGGCATCACCCGCACCACCGCGGCGACCCACGAGATCATCCGCGCGAACGTCCACCGCTCGCCAATGTATTCCGGCCAGATCCAGAGCCGCGGGCCGCGCTACTGCCCGTCGATCGAGGACAAGATTGTGCGCTTCGGCGAGCGCGACGGGCACCAGATCTTTCTCGAGCCGGAAGGACTCGACGATACCACCGTCTATCCGAACGGGATCTCGACCTCGCTGCCGGAGGACGTGCAGCTCGCTTTGGTCGCGTCCATTCCCGGATTGGAGAAAGCGCGGGTCGTGCGGCCGGGCTACGCGATCGAATACGACCATGTCGATCCCCGCGAGCTGCTGCCGTCGCTGGAAACCAAGCGTTTGCCGGGCCTTTTCCTCGCCGGCCAGATCAACGGTACCACCGGTTACGAGGAGGCGGCCGCGCAAGGTCTCGTTGCCGGCCTCAATGCCGCCAGGCGCGCCGGCGGTGGCGCGCCGATCATGTTCGACCGCGCCGAAGGCTATCTCGGGGTCATGATCGACGATCTGGTGACCCGCGGCGTCACCGAGCCCTACCGCATGTTCACGTCGCGGGCCGAATACCGGCTGACGCTGCGCGCCGACAATGCCGATCAGCGGCTCACCGATAAGGGTATCGTGGTGGGCTGCGTCGGCCCCGAGCGCGCAAAGACCCACGCGGCCAAGATGGCCGCGCTCGATGCCGCGCGGGCGATCGCGCGGGAATTGACGTTGACACCTAGCGAGGCCGCTCGTCACAGCATCGCCCTGCGCAAAGACGGCCAGCGCCGCTCCGCCTTCGAGCTTCTGTCCTATCCGGACATTGAAATTGGCGACCTCGCGCGCGTCTGGCCGCGTTTCGGCGAGCTTGAGCCGAAAATCGCCGAGCAGCTCGAGACCGACGCCAAATACGAGGTCTATCTTTCGCGCCAGGCGGCGGACGTCGAGTCCTATCGCCGCGACGAAAGCGTCGTTCTGCCGGACGACATCGACTATGCCGCGCTGCCCGGCTTGTCGAACGAGGTCCGCCACAAGCTGGAAAGCCACCGGCCGCGCACGATCGGTCAGGCCGGCCGCCTCGACGGCATCACGCCGGCCGCACTGACCTTGCTGGTCGCCCATCTCCGCCGCCAGGGCCGCAGGCCCAGCCGCGGCGCCGCATGAGCGCGAAGGGCGGCGCAGGAAGGCGGCCGCCGCCACCGCCGGACGCGGAACTTTCGGCTGACCGCGCGGAGGCGCTCGCCCTTACCCCTGTTTCACGTGAAACATTGACCCGGCTCGATGATTTTGTCGCTACGTTCCGCGACTGGCAGAGCCGGATGAATTTGATCGCGCCTTCGACCGAGCCGCAGCTGTGGACCCGCCACGTCGCCGATTCCCTGCAGCTCCTGGCGCTGGCACCGCCGCAGGCGCTCACCTGGGTCGACCTCGGCTCCGGCGGCGGCTTTCCCGGCCTGGTTATCGCCTGCGCGCTGGCCGAAAGGCCCGGAGCGAAGGTGCACCTGGTCGAAAGCAAAAAAAAGAAGGCGGCGTTCTTGCTGGAGGCGGCGCGCGTGACCGGCGCCCCGGCCGTCGTCCATGCGGTTCGGATCGAGGAATTCGTGAAAAACCCCCCGGAATCGGTCGACGTCGTCACCGCGCGCGCCTTGGCGCCGCTTGCCGAGCTTTTGGCGGCGGCCTATCCGTTGTTGAAAAAGGGCGCCTGCGGACTGTTTCCGAAGGGACAAGATGTTGCCAACGAATTGACCGAGGCCACTAAATATTGGAAGGTTCGGGCCAGCCTCGCGACGAGTCGAACCGACCCGAAGGGCCGAATAGTCGTCGTGCAGGGCATCGAACCGATCGTTCGACCGGCAGGCGCCGAGGAAATCCAGCGAAAGCTGAAGAGACCGCAAGAGAACCGGAAAGTACAGAAGGGTCGGCAGCCATGAGCGACGATGCATTGAACGACCAAGCCGCCAGTCTGATCGCTTTCCCGACGTCCAATCGCGACACGGAAGCGCGATCGGCAAAAGCGCCGCGGGTGCTCGCGGTCGCCAACCAGAAAGGCGGTGTCGGCAAGACCACGACGGCAATCAACCTCGGCACCGCGCTCGCTGCGATCGGCGAAGAGGTTCTGATCATCGACCTCGACCCGCAGGGCAATGCCTCGACCGGGCTCGGCATCGATCGCCGCGACCGCCGCTTTTCGACCTACGACGTGCTGGTCGGCGAGGCGGCGCTGCGCGAGGACGCGATCGTTGCGACGGCCGTACCGCGGCTGCACATCGCGCCGTCGACGCTCGATCTCGCCGGGCTCGAGCTCGAGATCGGTCAGGCGCGCGACCGTGCGTTCCGGCTGCGCAGCGCGCTGACGCCGCTCAATACGCCGGCGCCTGGGCGGGTTGATTTCAGCTATGTGCTGGTCGACTGTCCGCCGTCGCTCAATCTCCTCACCATCAACGCGATGGCGGCGGCGCACGCGGTTCTGGTGCCGCTGCAGTGCGAGTTCTTCGCGCTCGAAGGTCTGTCGCAATTGCTGAAAACCGTCGACTCGGTGCGCGAGCAGCTCAACCCCGGTCTCACCATCCACGGCATCGTGCTCACCATGTACGATGCGCGCAACAATCTCTCCGGCCAGGTCGTCGCCGACGTGCGCGAATTCATGGGGCGCAAGGTCTACGACACCATCATCCCCCGCAACGTGCGGGTGTCGGAGGCGCCGTCCTACGGCAAGCCGGTGCTGGTCTACGATCTCAAATGCAGCGGCAGCGAAGCCTATCTGCGGCTCGCCACGGAAATCATCCAGCGGGAAAAGCAACTGGCCGTCGGCGCGGCCTGACCAAACAAACAACAAGACAAGCGCGACCAAACAAACATGAGCAACTGGGAATACGGATTGTCGGCATGACTCAGATTCCGGGAGAGGCCGCGATGGCGGACGAAGCGGCGCGGAAGCGGCTGGGGCGCGGCCTCGCCGCGCTGATCGGCGACGTGCGGGCCGAGACCTCGGTCGAGCGGCCGCGTGGGCAACGGCGGCTGGCGACCGACTCGATCCGGCCCAACCCGCGCAATCCGCGCCGGGCGTTCGCCGAAACGGAGCTCGAGGAGCTGGCGGCGTCGCTGCGCGAGCGCGGCATCATTCAGCCGATCGTGGTGCGGCCGGGGCGCGGCGCGGCCGACGGTTACGAGATCATCGCCGGCGAGCGGCGCTGGCGCGCGGCCCAGCGCGCCGGCTTGCACGAGGTTCCGGTCGTCGTCATCGAAGCGACCGACGCCGAGGCGCTGCAACTTGCGATTGTGGAGAACGTGCAGCGTGCCGACCTCAATGCGCTCGAAGAGGCGGAAGGCTACCGCGCGCTGATGGACGAATTCGCCAACAGCCAGGAAGAAATCGCCAAGATCGTCGGCAAGAGCCGCAGCTACGTCGCCAATACTTTGCGGCTCTTGAAGCTCTCCGATGCGGTCAAGGCGCACATCCAATCCGGCGCGCTCAGCGCCGGCCACGCCCGCATGCTGATCGGTGCGCCCAACGCCGACGAGCTGGCCGAGGACATCGTCGCGCGCAATCTCAATGTCCGCCAAGTCGAGGCGATGGCGCGGGAGCGCGCGCATAAGATTGGCAAAAAATCCCCCAAGGGCCGCGCGGCGCACGCCGCGGCGCCGAAGGCGGCGGATACGGTCGCACTGGAAAAGCGGATGTCCGACGCGCTCGGACTTGTCGTCTCGATCAACGACCATGGCGAGCGCGGCGGCACGCTCAGCATTCACTACCGCAGCCTCGACCAGCTCGACGACGTGCTGGCGCGGCTGGAACGGCGGCATTAAGGCTTGGATCAAGCTGATTCGATTGATCCCTTACGAGGTCTAGGCTGCTTCCGGCACGAAGCTGATGTGGCCGACCTTGCCGGGTTTCCTATGCGGCTTCACCACGATCTGGACGTCGCGATCGAATACCGTCAGGAACTCCATCAGGCGGTCGATCGAATATTCGCGGAAGTGCCCTTTGAACATCCGCGACACCTCCGGCTGGCTGATCCCCATCCGCTTGCCGGCTCGGACCTGCGTTAGCTTGCGCTCCTTAATCAGTCGGTAAATTTCAGATACGATCTGCGCTTTGAGGAAATGCGTTTCGGCGTCGGGCAGATTGAGATCGGCGAAGATATTACCGCTGCCCGGTTTGATATTCGTCTTGTGCTTCATCGCTTGCGCTCCTTCCCGTATCTCTGCGCGTAATCGCGCTCGGCCTCCATCAGCCGCCGCTTGATCAGATCGACATCGCTTTGCGGCGTCTTGCGGCCTCGCTTCGACTTCTTCTTGAATGCGTGCAGGACATAGACCGCCGCAAAGAAACGCACCGTGTGACGGCGCGGTAGGTGTCGCCGGCAAAATCCTCGACCAATTCCACCGTACCGCTGCCGAGCCCATGCAGGAGCTTCGCCGACGGCGGATGCTGTCCGGTCTGCGCTAGGAACAGCTCAAATCCCACGGTTTCCTGCACGCGCGCAGGAAAGCGGTCGTAATCGCGCTTGCTGGAAGCCACCCAGAAGAGCGGACGAAGCGGGCGCGCGAAGCTCGGCATCGGGAGCGACTTATGAGTTATTACTCATAAGTGTCAAGAGCGGTGCCCAGAATGAGCGCGGCGCCGTAGACCGATTAACACCGTCGGGTCGCATCTTGACCGCGCCTCATACGTATGTAATCCGGCCCTATTCAGCTGCCGTCCGCGCGCCGTGGCCATACCGCCGGTCGATGTAATCGACCACGATCTTCTGAAAGTCCGCCGCGACCGTCGGGCCGCGCAGCGTCATCGCCTTCTTGCCGTCGATGAACACCGGCGCTGTCGGCGTTTCGCCGGTGCCGGGGAGCGAGATGCCGATGTCGGCGTGCTTCGATTCGCCCGGGCCGTTGACGATGCAGCCCATCACCGCGACGTTGAGGCCTTCGACGCCGGGATAGCGGGTCTTCCACTCCGGCATCGATTCGCGGATGAAGCTTTGGATGCTCTGCGCGAGCTCCTGGAAGGTCGTCGAGGTGGTGCGCCCGCAGCCCGGGCAGGCGGCGACCAGCGGCACGAAGGTGCGCAGCCCCAAGGTCTGCAACAGTTCCTGGCCGACCTTCACTTCCAGCGTGCGGTCGCCGTTCGGCTCCGGCGTCAGCGACACGCGGATGGTGTCGCCGATGCCCTGCTGCAGCAAATATCCCATCGCCGCGGACGAGGCGACGATGCCCTTCGAGCCCATGCCGGCTTCCGTAAGGCCCAGATGCAGCGCATAATCGGAGCGCCGCGCCAGTTCGCCATAGACCGCGATCAAGTCCTGGACCGCCGAGACCTTGCCGGAGATGATGATCTTCGAGCGCGGCAGGCCGATCTCCTCGGCTCGCTCGGCCGAAAGCAGCGCTGACTGCACCATGGCCTCGCGGGTCACGTCGCGGGCATCGACCGGCGTGGCCGAATGGGCGTTCTCGTCCATCAGATGCGTCAGCAGTTCCTGATCGAGCGAACCCCAATTGGCGCCGATGCGCACCGGTTTGTCGTGGCGGATCGCGGTCTCGACGATGGCGCCGAACTGGCGATCCTTCTTTTCCTTGAAGCCGACATTGCCGGGATTGATGCGGTATTTGTCGAGCGCCTCGGCGCAGGCCGGGTGGTCGGCGAGAAGCTTGTGGCCGATATAATGGAAGTCGCCGACGATCGGTACGTCGACGTTCATCTGGAGGAGCCGCTCCTTGATGTGCGGCACGGCCGCGGCGGCTTCGTTGCGGTCGACCGTGATGCGCACCAGCTCCGAACCGGCGCGCGCCAGCGCGGCGACCTGCCGCGCGGTCCCTTCGACGTCGGCGGTGTCGGTGTTGGTCATCGACTGCACCACGACGGGCGCGCCGCCGCCGACGGTGACATTGCCGACCTTCACGGCAACGGTTTGGTGCCTCGCGGCGGGACCGGAGAATTGCATCATCGGAACAGTCCTTTTGGGCAATCCCTTTAGCACATTTACCGCCCTCGCAAGGGCGTGGCCGAGCTGGATATCGAGACTGGATATCCAGACCCGGATATAGCGTCACCGCGGCCGGTTGACGAGCACCAAGCCCACCGCCACCAGCGCAACCGCTACGGCAAAAGCCGGGGTCAAGGGCTCATCGAGGACGAGATGGCCGGCGGCCACCCCGAATAACGGGGTCAGAAAGGTGAACGCCGACAGTCGGGTGGCCGAATAACGCACGATGAGTGCGAACCAGACCACGTAGGTGAACGCCACGACCCAAACGGCTTGATAGAAGAAGGCGCCAATTGCAAGCGCCGAGGGGACCGCCTGGATGCGCTCGCCGATGGCCAGGGCGGCGAGGGCGAGCAGCGGTGCCGAAACCACGAGCTGGTACAGCATGGTCTTTTCGGCCGAGACCCGGTTCAGCGGGCTCGCCTTGATGATCAGCGTGGTCGCCGCCCACGCCGCCGCCGCGCCGACCATCATCAGGTCGCCGAGGGTCTGGCGCGGATCGGCCGCAGGCGTCGGCAGGCCGAAGGCGATAACGATGCCGGCGAATGACAACAGGAGGCCGACCCACTGCGTCACATGGAAGCGTTCGCCGGGGAGGAACCACCGCGCACCGACGACCACGATGAACGGCGCCGTGTAGAGGAACAGCACGGCGCGCGTCGCCGTCGTGAAGACCAGACCCTGATAGACCAAGAGGAATTCGAGAGCGAACAGAACCCCGGCAGCGCCGCCGGCCCACAAGGTACCGTCGTTGGCAAATAGTCTGATGCCGCGCAGCCGGCACCATGCGCCGACCAGAAGCGCGGCGATGAGCGAGCGCGCAGCCGATTGCGTCAGCGGCGGAATGTCGTGAATGGCGAGCTTGACGGCGACTTGGTTGAAGCCCCAGCTCAGGCACAGGACCAGCGTGAGCGCGATCGCGAGCGCGTCGAGCGGGCGGGATTTTACGGGCGGCATTGCGACACTCAATACGGGGAAATCGCTGGCGGACGAGATGGCGTCATTCGTCGCGGCAATGGGCACAGATCCCGGCGATCTCGATGACGGGGCTTTTGGGCGTGAACCCTGCCGCGCGCGCGGCGGTCTTGAGGGCGTCGCCGACGCCGGCGCCCGGCGCCTCGCCGACGGCGCCGCAGCGTTCGCAGATCAGGAACACCATGGGGTCGCTGCCGGCATGATCGTGCACACAGGCGACGAACGCGTTGCGGCTTTCGATGCGATGCACGAGACCGTTGTCGCGCAGGAACTCGAGCGCGCGATAGACCGAAATCGGCGCCGGGCGGGCGGCATGCTTGAGCCGTTCCATGATCTCGTACGCGCCGAGTGGCTTGTGGCTCGCGAGCAACGCTTCCAGCACCTGCCGCCGCATCGGCGTCAGTCGCTGCGCCCGCGCCGCGCATAATTTTTCCGCATGGGCGATCGCCGCGCTGGCGCAATGTCCGTGGTCATGATCGGGCGCGGGAAAGATTGCGAGCGGCATCGTCGTCATCCCCATCGTTTATCCCTTGCGTCATGATCGCTCGAGTCATGATCCTTTGCGTCATGCCATGGTCATCGAAATGGTCATTGCATTGTCGCAGCGCCAGTAAGCCGCACTAAGCCGCACTTTTGCGGCATTGTAGCGACTTCGATCGAATCGCAAAAACATAGCGGGACCCTCGCTTTTCATGTTGCACCGCAATACGATGCGTCCCACATTCCGACCGGCTTCGGCCGAAGGCAGGGTAACAGGCCATAGGCGTTAGGTTAAGGTACGTTTCCCGGGCGCGGCGCAGCACGAAGTGATGCGCCGCAGAACCGGGACCTTCGGAAACGCCGTGTTTGCGACGATCCCGGATCAGCAGTGCATCACTTCGTGCTGCACTGCATCCGGGAAACACGGCTTAACCTAACGCCTATGGGGCAACAGGCGGCGTCATTCCTTAAGGAGCGCCGTTTTCACACGGGGAATCGCCATGTTGAAAGGGAAATCCGCGCTCGTCACCGGCTCGACGTCGGGCATCGGCCTCGCCATCGCCCGCGCGCTCGCGACGGCAGGCGCCAACGTCACCATCAACGGTTTTGGCGATCCGGCCGCGATCGAAAAGGAGCGCGCCGGCATCGAGAAGGAGTTCGGCGTCAAGGCGCGCTATTCGGCCGCGGACATGACCAAGCCGGCCGAGATTGCCGCCATGGTCCACGATGCCGAGCAGGCCTTCGGTACGCTCGACGTCTTGGTCAACAATGCCGGCATCCAGTATGTCGCGCCGATCGAGGAATTCCCCGTCGAAAAATGGGATCAGATCATCGCCATCAATCTTTCGGCGGCGTTCCATGCGATCCGCGCGGCGGTGCCGGGAATGAAGTCGCGCAAATGGGGCCGCATCATCTCGACGGCGTCCGCGCATTCGCTGGTCGCCTCGCCGTTCAAATCCGCCTACGTATCCGCCAAGCACGGCATCGCCGGTCTCACCAAGACGGTCGCGCTCGAAGTGGCGACGTTCGGCATCACCGCCAACTGCATCAGCCCCGGTTATGTGTGGACGCCGCTCGTGGAGAAGCAAATACCCGACACCATGAAGGCGCGCGGCATGACCGAGGAGCAGGTCAAGCGCGACGTGTTGTTGGCGGCGCAGCCGACCAAGGAATTCGTCACCGTCGAGGAGGTCGCGGCGCTCGCCATCTATCTCTGCTCGGACGCCGCCAAGGCGATCACCGGCGCCAATCTTTCGATCGACGGCGGCTGGACCGCGGCGTGAACCATCCTTCCCGGCGGCCGAACCAACCGGTCCGGCTTTCGGCCGTCCGACGAATTGGCTTCGCGGGCAACCGACGTTCACATTCTCAATCGAAACTCAGTACAGTTTGAAAAGATGGTTCCAACGGTCACGCGCACCGGGCCGTCCGTAGATTTGGATTCCAGGCTTACGCCGCGCGCGGCAGAATGACGACAGCATGAAAAACCTTATCGCGTCGCTCTTCCCCGGCCGTGCGCCCGAAAAGCCGGCCGCGGCGCCCGCCAAACGCATCAATCTCGCGCTGCAGGGCGGCGGCGCCCATGGCGCATTCACCTGGGGCGTACTGGAACACCTGTTGAGCGACGAGCGGCTGGTGATCGAAGGGATCTCCGGCGCCTCGGCGGGTGCGGTCAACGCCGTGATGCTGGCCGACGGTCTGGCGCGCGGCGGGCGCGCCGAAGCGGAAAAACGCCTCGCCGATTTCTGGCGGGCGGTCTCGAGCACGGGCAATCTGCCGCCGTTGCAGCGCGCGGTGATGGAACGGCTGTTGTCGTTCATGCCGATCGAGGGCTCGCCGGTTCAGGCCTGGTTCGATGCGCTGTCGCGCTATTTTTCGCCGTACGACGTCAATCCGCTCAATATCAATCCGCTGAAGGATTTGATCGACCGCTTCGTCGACTTCGAGGCGCTGCGCAATTTTGCCGATCTGCAAATTTTCATCTCCGCCACCAACGTGCAGACTGGCCGCATCCGCGTTTTTTCCCGGGAAAAAATCACCGCGGATACGGTCATGGCGTCGGCCTGTCTGCCGCTCCTGTTCCGTGCCGTCGAGATCGACGGCGTGCCGTACTGGGACGGCGGCTATCTCGGCAATCCGCCGATCTTTCCGTTTTTCGGCACCACGTCGACCGAGGACGTGCTGGTGGTGCAGATCAATCCGTTGATCCGGCACAAGACGCCGACGTCGTCTACCGAGATCATGAACCGCATCAACGAGATTACCTTCAACTCGTCGCTGTTGTCCGAGTATCGCGCCATCGAATTCGTCGCCCGGCTGATCGATCAAGGCCGGTTGCCGCGCGGCACCGGGCCAGGCGAATATCGGCGGATCAACGTGCACCGCATCCTGTTGGATCGCTTCGCCAGCCATTTGGATGCCGCCAGCAAACTTTCGACCGATTACGATTTTTTCGAAGTGCTTCGGGTCGATGGCCGACGCGCCGCCCGTCGGTTCCTCGACGAGCATTTCGACGATATCGGGGTGCGCAGCACGGTCGATCTGCGGGGTGAAGCACACGCCGAATGGGCGTAGAGCATTTTCCGAGAAATGCCTGCCGCCGGACTTGATCCGGTGGTGTGGCCGCCGGTTTTCCGAAAGGAAAATGCGACAAAATAAGATAAACTTCCGGCCATGACGACCAAGACGACCGCACCGCTGTTGTCCGCCGAAGTCGGCCCCGCCCGGTTGGAAATCTGCGTTGCCGACATCACGACGCTCGAGCTCGACGCCATCGTCAATGCCGCGAACCGCGCCTTGCTCGGCGGCGGCGGGGTCGATGGCGCGATCCAGCGCGCCGCCGGGCCGCAATTGCTGGCCGAGTGCCGGACGCTGGGCGGCTGCGAGACCGGGCAAGCGAAAATCACGGGCGGCTACCGGCTGCCGGCCAAGCACGTCATCCATGCTGTCGGCCCGGTGTGGCGCGGCGGGAACGAAGGCGAGGACGCTCTCTTGGCATCGTGCTATCGCGCGGCGCTCGATCTTGCCGCCGCCGGCCGCCTCGCGTCGCTGGCATTTCCGGCGATCTCGACCGGCATTTACGGGTTCCCCGCCGATCGCGCCGCGCGCATCGCCGTCGGGACGGTCGTTTCGGAACTGGCGGCCGCGCCGCGCGGCATCACGCGGGTGGTGTTCTGCTGTTTTGCGCCGGAATCGGCCGGGCATCACGCCACGGCGTTCGCGGAGCTGGGTATCGCCTAGGCGCCAATGGCTCCGTTTAAGAATAAAATCCTGGATTGATAATATCGCAATGCTGCTTTGCAGCGTCCGGTATAGAATTCGTAAGCTACCTTATATTATGTCGGCATCGAAACAGCCCGGACACAGGCGGCCAGCTCATGCCGACGCCATCACGCAAGCGAGAGTTTGCTTTTACACTCAATGACGTAGCGCGTCTATTGCGGACCTATGCCGACCACAAGGCGGCACAGTTCGGGATCACGCGGGCGCAATGGGCGGTGCTGGTCCGCCTGGACCGCTGCGAGGGTCTCAAGCAATCGGAACTCGCCGAAATGCTCGACCTGCAGCCGATCACGCTGACGCGGCTCCTCGACAAGCTCGATGACGGCGGACTGATCGAGCGCCGGGCCGACCCGGCGGACCGCCGCGCCAAGCGGCTGTTCCTGATGCCGGCGGCAAGACCGCTGCTCGATCGGCTCGCCGCGCTCGGCGAAGACATGATGGCCGGCACGATGGAGGGGATCGAGCCGGCGGACATTGAATGGATGATCACGCAATTGGGAACCGTGAAAGACAATCTGCGCCGTCTCATTGCGCAACGCAGCGCCGTCGCCGTCGCGGGAGAACGCCATTATGGCTGAGGCCGCCCGCAAAACCATTTCGCCGGTCCGCGACGAGGCGCCGGATACGCCGCGCACGCCGGTGACGCCCGCCGCGCCGGACAAGCGAGCGCAGGAGCGTACCGCGGCGACCGAGGAGCTGCGCCGCTTGAAGCGGCGCGGGCGGACGCGCTGGACGTTGTTCGCCGTGGTGCCGATCGCGCTCCTGATCGGTATCTACTGGTACGTCACCGGCGGCCGCATCATGTCGACCGACGACGCCTATGTCGGCGCCGAGAAGGTCGGCATCGCGACCGACGTGTCCGGCATCGTCCAGGAGGTCGACGTTACGGACAACCAGCATGTCGCGGCCGGGCAGGTGCTTTACCGGCTCGATCCGCGCCAGTTTCAGATCGCGGTGGACAATGCCAAGGCCAATCTGGCGGAGACGGCGCTGTCGATCGAGGCGATGAAGCAGGACTACAAGCGCATGGTCAGCGACGCCGCGGCGCAGGCCGCGCAGGTCGATCTCGATCAACTGAATGCCGACCGCGCAGCCACGCTGCTGCATAGCAATACGGTCGCGCAGTCGAACTACGACCAGGCGCACTACACGCTCGAAAACGACAAGAGCAAACTCGCGGCCTTGCGCGAGCAGGCGCAGGTCCAGCTCGCCCGGCTCGGCGGCAATCCGGACGTCGTCGTGACGGAGCATCCGCAATATCTGCAGGCGCAGGCGCAGCTCGCGGAAGCCCAGCGTCAGCTCGACCACACCGTGATCAAAGCCCCGTTCGCCGGGACGGTGACCAGCGTCCCCTCCATCGCGCCGGGCAAATACCTCGCCGCGTCGACCACCGCGTTCTTTCTGGTCGACACCGACCATGTCTGGGTCGACGCCGATCCGAAAGAGACGGAGTTGACCCATGTCCGTCCCGGCCAGCCGGTGACCGTCACGGTCGATACCTATCCGGACTACGAGTGGCACGGCACGGTCGAGGGCATCAGCCCCGCCGCGGCCCAGGAATTCGCACTGCTGCCGGCGCAGAACACCAGCGGCAACTGGGTCAAGGTGGTGCAGCGCGTGCCGCTGCGGATCCGCCTCGATGTCAGCGACAAGAGCCTGCCGGCGCTGCGGGCCGGGATGAGCGTCGTGGTCGACGTCGACACCGGCCATGCGCGCGGCTGGCCGCATTTCCTGACGGGGTGGTTCGGCCACCGCCGAACGGGATCGTAATGGCCGCCGCCGGCACCCCGGAGATCGCCACCAATCGCACGGCGATCACCGCCTGCGCGATCGTCGCCACGTTGATGCAGGCGCTCGACACGACGATCGCCAACGTCGCATTGCCGTATATGCAGGGCAGCGTCGCCGCGAGCCAGGACCAGATCGACTGGGTGCTGACGTCCTACATCGTGGCCGCCGCGATCATGACGCCGCCGACCGGCTTTCTCGCCGGCCGCTTCGGTTTGAAGCGGCTTTTCCTCGTTTCCATCGCCGGCTTCACCGTCGCCTCGATGCTGTGCGGCATGGCGCAGTCGGTGACGCAGATCGTGCTGTTCCGGGTGCTGCAGGGCGCCTTCGGCGCCGCGCTGGTGCCGTTGTCGCAGACCGTGCTGCTCGGCGCCTATCCGCGCGAGCGGCAGGGTTTCGCCATGGCGCTGTTCGGCGTCGGGGTGATGGTCGGCCCGGTGCTCGGCCCGGTGCTGGGCGGCTGGCTGACCGAGTATTACAGCTGGCGCTATGTCTTCTACATCAATCTGCCGATCGGCATCGGCGCGCTCCTCGGGATCATCGCGTTCCTGCCGGAGACGCCGCGCAACACCACGGCGAAGCTCGACTGGTTCGGCTTCGGCACTTTGAGTCTGGCGATCGGCGCCCTCCAGGTCATGCTCGACCGCGGCGAGCAGCAGGACTGGTTCGGCTCCGCCGAGATCATCATCGAGGCGATCGTCGCCGTCGCGGCGTTCTATCTGTTCATCGTTCACATCTTCACCGCGGAAAATCCGTTCGTGCGGCCGGCGCTGTTTCGCGATCGCAATTTCGCCGCCGGCGTCCTGTTCGTCTCCGTCATCGGCCTCACTTATTATTCGTCGATGGCGCTGCAGCCGCCGTTTCTGCAGGAGCTGATGGACTATCCGGTCGTCACCGCCGGCCTGGTGATGGGGCCGCGCGGCGTCGGCACGATGGCCTCGATGCTGCTCGTCGGCCGGCTGGTCGGCCGCGTCGATACCCGCATTCTGCTCGGGATCGGGCTCGCGCTCACCGCGTGGTCGTTCAATCAAATGACCGGATGGACGCCGGACGTGTCGCAGCAGACGATCGTCGCCGTCGGCGTCGTGCAAGGCGCCGGCCTCGGCTTTTTGTTCGTGCCGCTGAGCGCCGCGACCTTGTCGACCTTGCCGATGGCGACGCGCACCGAGGGTGCCGGCCTTTACAATCTGTCGCGCAATATCGGCTCGAGCGTCGGCATTTCGGTCGTCAACAGCCTGTTGATCGAGAACACGCAGGCTAATCACGCCAGCATCGTCACCCACATCAATCCGGTCAACCGCGCACTCGAAACCGGCGTCGTGGCGCAATATTGGAACCCGATGACCGCCGCCGGCCGCGCCGCGCTCGATGCGGTGGTGACCCGGCAGGCGCAGATCATCGCCTATATCGACGACTACAAGATGCTGATGATCGCGACCCTCGCCGTGCTGCCGCTGCTCTTGGTGTTCAAACGTCCGTCAACCAAGCGCGCCGCCGAGGCTGTCGTCGTGAGCGACGGGCATTGAAATAAAAATCACGGCGATGCTTCCGCATTCGCCGTGATGTTTGTTTCAAACGCGCGCCGTCGGCGCGCCGGCAGCGGCGGAATTACTCGCCGCCGGCCGCTGCTTCGCGGGCGTCGCCGCCCTCGGCCTTCTGCTTCGCTTCGAGGTCTTCGCCGGTCTCCTGGTCGACGACCTTCATCGACAGCCGCACCTTGCCGCGGTCGTCGAAGCCGAGCAGCTTGACCTTCACCTTGTCGCCTTCCTTGACCACGTCCGAGGTCTTCTGCACCCGGCGCGACGCCAGCTGGCTGATGTGGACGAGGCCGTCCTTGGAGCCGAAGAAGTTCACGAAGGCGCCGAAGTCCATGACCTTGACGACCGTGCCCTCGTAGATGTGGCCGACTTCCGGCTCCGATGCGATCGATTTGATCCAGTTGATGGCGGCCTTGATCGATTCGGCCTTGGCCGATGCGACCTTGACCGTGCCGTCGTCCTGGATGTCGATCTTGGCGCCGGTCTTTTCCACGATCTCGCGGATCACCTTGCCGCCCGAGCCGATCACTTCGCGGATCTTGTCGACCGGGATGTTGAACACCTCGATGCGCGGCGCATGCTCGCCGAGCTCGGCGCGGGCCGAGGTCAGCGCCTTGCTCATCTCGCCGAGAATGTGCAGTCGGCCGTCCTTGGCCTGGCCGAGCGCGATGCGCATGATCTCTTCGGTGATGCCGGCGATCTTGATGTCCATCTGCAGCGAGGTGACGCCGCGCTCGGTGCCGGCGACCTTGAAGTCCATGTCGCCGAGATGATCCTCGTCGCCGAGGATGTCGGAGAGGACCGCGAAGCGCTCCTCCTCCTTGATCAGGCCCATGGCAATGCCCGCGGTCGGCCGCTTCAGCGGCACGCCGGCGTCCATCAGCGCGAGCGAGGTGCCGCACACCGTCGCCATCGACGACGAGCCGTTGGACTCGGTGATCTCGGACACGACCCGCAGCGTGTAGGGGAACTCGTTGTGCGCCGGCAGGATCGGGTGAATGGCGCGCCAGGCGAGCTTGCCGTGACCGATTTCGCGCCGGCCGGGTGCGCCGAGGCGGCCGGTCTCGCCGACCGAGAAGGGCGGGAAATTGTAGTGCAGCAGGAAGGTTTCTTTGTAGGTTCCCTGCAGCGCGTCGATGAACTGCTCGTCCTCGCCGGTGCCGAGCGTCGCCACCACCAGCGCCTGGGTCTCGCCGCGCGTGAACAGCGCCGAGCCGTGCGCGCGCGGCAGCACGCCGACCTCGCACACGATCGGGCGGACGGTTTTCACGTCGCGGCCGTCGATGCGGTTGCCGGTGTCCAAAATGTTCCAGCGCACGATCTTGGCTTCGAGGTTCTTGAACACGCCGGCGACCTGGAGCTTCGAATGTTTCGGGTTCTCGGCGCCCTCGGGGAGGAAGTGGCCGAGCACGCGGTCTTTGGCCGCGTCGACCGCCTTGTGGCGTTCCATCTTGTCGGGGATCGCATAGGCGGTGCGCAGCTCTTTTTCGATCAAGCCGCGCATCTCGCTTTCGAGCGCCGCATTGTCCGGCAAAGTGAGGTCGCGCGGCTCCTTGGCCGCCTTCTCGGCGAGACGGATGATGGCTTCGATCACCGGCTGGAAGTGGCGGTGACCGAACATCACGGCGCCGAGCATCACGTCCTCGGTCAGCTCCTTGGCCTCCGACTCCACCATCAGCACCGCGTCCTGGGTGCCGGCGACGACGAGGTCGAGCTGGCTTTCCGACATCTCGTCGATCTGCGGATTGAGCACGTATTCGTTGTTGATGAAGCCGACGCGGGCGGCGCCGATCGGACCCATGAACGGCGCACCGGACAGCGTCAGCGCGGCCGAAGCGGCCACCATGGCGACGATGTCGGGGTCGTTCTCGAGGTCGTGCGACAGCACGGTCACGATCACCTGGGTGTCGCAGCGCCAGCCGTCGGCGAACAAAGGCCGTACCGGGCGGTCGATCAGGCGGGAGACCAGCGTCTCTTTTTCCGTCGGCCGCGCCTCACGCTTGAAATAGCCGCCGGGAATGCGGCCGGCGGCGTAGTATCTTTCCTGGTAATTGCAGGTCAGCGGCAGGAAATCGATGCCTTCCTTGGGCTGCTTGGCGGCGACGACGGTCGCGATGACCGTGGTGTCGCCGTAGGAGGCGAGCACGGCGCCGTCGGCCTGGCGGGCGATCTTGCCGGTTTCTAAGGTGAGCGGGCGTCCGCCCCAGTCAAGTTGCACACGATGAATGTCGAACATAGCGATTGTCTCTCATGGTTGTCGCGGAAAGCGCGAAAGCCATAAGCAAGACGGCGAGACGCTGTCGGCGCAGCACGGCTGCAAACCTTCCAGCGTCCGGCGATCCTGCCATGGCCTTCGGACCTTCCTATGGTTCAACGACGGGCATTGGGCCCGTCGCAATGATCGGCAGCCTTGCTGCCGCACAATAAGGGGGCGCTTGAGCGCGCCAACGTATCAACGGCGGATACCCAGCCGTTCGATCAAACCCTTGTAGCGATTCTCGTCCATACGCCGCAGATAATCGAGGATCTGACGGCGCTGCGACACGAGCTTGAGGAGCCCGCGGCGCGAATGGTTGTCTTTGACGTGCGCTTTGAAGTGTTCGGTCAGGTTGTTGATTCGCTCTGACAGCAAGGCAACCTGAACTTCGGGCGAGCCGGTGTCGCTTGTTTTGGCACCGTACGTCTTGACCAGTTCCGCTTTACGCGCGGTCGTAATCGACATCGTCAAATACCTTCTTGTTTGGCGGCACGACCTGTGATGCCGGTCAAATTGAACACGCGCTTGGGGACGATCTCGCCGCGGTCGACCTCGGCTAAGGCGACGAGCTGCCCACTCGCCGCGACCTGAACCAGGCCGCGGAAGACGGCAGCATCCCGTCCGCGCAACAAAACGGCTTGGCCCCGGTGGAGCCTCGCCGCATCTGCCGGGCTCACGGCCAGCGCCGGGATGTCGTCCAGCGCGGTCTCGATCGGCAGGAGTGTATCGGCGAAGTTGCCTTCGCCAGCGGCGGCTCTATGACACAAAGTCTCGAGCCGTTCCAGCGAAATCATGTCGCGCTCGCCGAACGGCCCGACCCGGCTGCGGCGCAACGCGGCCACGTAGCCGAATGTTCCCAGCATTCGGCCGAGATCCCGGGCGAGCGCGCGCACATAGGTTCCCTTGCCGCATTCCGCCGCCAGCACGGCATGGTCCGGATCCGGCGTCTCGAGGAGCTTGAGCCGGTGTATGGTTACCGCGCGCGGGGCGATTTCGACGATTTCGCCCTCGCGGGCGAGGTCGTAGGCGCGCTCGCCGGCGATCTTGATGGCGGAGTAGCGCGGCGGCACCTGTTCGATCGTGCCGGTGAAACCCAGCAGTGCGGCTCTGATCGCCGCGGCGTCGGGGCGAACGTCGCTCCGCTCGACGACGCGGCCTTCGGCGTCGTCGGTGTCGCGTTCCTCGCCCCAGCGGACGGTGAAGACGTAGGTCTTGCGGCTGTCGACCACGAACGGCACGGTCTTGGTCGCCTCGCCGAGCGCGATCGGCAGCGAGCCCGACGCCAACGGATCGAGCGTCCCGGCGTGGCCGGCGCGCTTGGCCGCGAACAGATGCTTGATGACCGCGACCGCGTGGGTCGACGTCATGCCCACCGGCTTGTCGAGCACGACCCAGCCGTGAACGTCGCGCTTTTTTTTCTTCGGCGGTTGCGCCGGCCGCTCGCCTTCGCCCTGTGCGGGACTTGCGGCAAGGGGATCCAAGGTCTCGACCGACATCATTCGTCCTTTTCGCCGCCGAGATCGCGGCGGACCTCGGGTGTTCGCAAAAGCTTCTCGATCCGTTCCGCTTCGTCGAATCGTTCGTCGATGCGGAATCGTATGTCAGGAGCAAATTTTAGGTTAACGCGCCGCGCGATCTCGCCGCGCATGTAACGACTGTTGCGCTCGAGCGCGGCGAGCACGTCCTTGGCGTCGCGGCCGCCGAGCGGCATGACGTAGATCGTCGCCAGCTTGAGATCGGGCGACATGCGCACTTCCGGCACCGTGATCAAGTGTGCTTCGAGAACCGGATCATGGATGTCGCCGCGGGCGAACAAGGCGGCGAGCTCGTGGCGAATCAATTCGCCGACGCGCAGCTGGCGCTGGGTTTGATCTTTCATCAATTCTCGTCTTCTCGTCCGGGCCTTTTTCCCGATCCAAGGCCCATCAAAGAAGCCATGCGTTCGAAGGCTCGAATCGCCGCTTCCTCGGCCCTTGATTCGACTCGTTCATCGAGTGCTTTATTCACAAACTCCAGCAACACGGTAAGCTGGCCTGTCTGCTCGTCGAATTGCCGCTGGAGCGCCGCGAAACGTCGATCGAGCTCCGCATTTTCCTTCTTCAACGCTTCGACGGACCGTTCAAGCCGCAGGATGTTGCGAATAAACTCCCCGAACCTCCTCCAAGAAAGTATTTCTTCCTCGAGTCTTTCAGACTTTGCCGGTGGGCCGGAATGACTACCGCTGCCTTCAGTAGTCATGGTCACGCAGCCCTAATCAGACAATCCAATAATCTTGAATTATGTACCTGTGCTCGTTGAATACTTCGCTCCAGCCTGTCAATCTCATGCAAAGTTCTACGGCGCTCTTCGACCGCTTCTTCAGCGAGCTTTGCGGCTTTTTCCAAATCCTGATTGGCCTGTTCCAATTTTTCCGCGAAAATATTAGTTGTGGCTAATTCGACCGTCCGCTCTTCCGACCTTTCACGCGAGTCCGAACTCAAGCGTTCCAGGTTGATCTCGGGCCCGGTCGAACCCGCATCAAGGACATTCTCCGCCTCAAGTGCGGCGATTCTCAAAATAAACTCTAAAAGGTCGAGGTCCTGTCGAGCGGCGATTTCAGCCAGCGCATGCGCCATTTTGGCGACATGCGCGGCCGCATTCCGGGGTGCGGTCTTCCGGTCAGTCGCGACATTTCCCGATCCCGAACCCATGTCCAACGTTTCGTTCCTCTCGCGCTCTCGAACTCGCGGCGCTGTTGCACGCCTATTCACAGCGAGCGCTGCACGCTCTCCACGCGGTAGCACTCGATGACGTCGCCGGCCTTCATGTCCTGATAGTTCTCGAACGCCATGCCGCATTCCTGGCCGGCGAGGACTTCGCGGGCGTCGTCCTTGAAGCGCTTGAGCTGCGACAGCTTGCCCTGATGCACGACCACGTTGTCGCGGATCAATCGGACATTGGCGCCGCGCTCGACCACGCCGTCGGTGACCCGGCAGCCGGCGACGCTGCCGACCTTCGAGACCTTGAAGATTTCGAGAATGAGGGCGTTGCCGAGCATGGTCTCGCGCAGCGTCGGCGCCAGCAATCCCGACATCGCCTTTTTCACGTCGTCGACGAGCGCGTAGATGATGTCGTAGTAGCGGATTTCGACGCCGGCGCGCTCGGCGGCCTCGCGCGCCTCCTTGTGGGCGCGCACGTTGAAGCCGATGATGGCGGCGCCGGACGCCTCCGCCAATGTCACGTCGGATTCGGTGATGCCGCCGGCGCCGGCATAAATGATCCGCGCCGCGACTTCTTCGGTCGATAATTTGTCGAGCGCGCCGACGATGGCTTCGATCGAGCCCTGCACGTCGCCCTTGATCACCAGCGGGAATTCCTTGCGGCCCGCGGTCTTGAGCTGCGACATCATCTGCTCGAGCGAGCCGCGGGTCCCGGTCTGCCGGGCCGCCTGGATTTCGCGCTTCTGGCGGTCGCGATATTCGGTGATTTCCCGCGCCCGCGCTTCGGTGGCGACGGTCGCGAGCCGGTCGCCGGCTTCCGGCGTGCCGTTGAAGCCCAAGACCTCGACCGGCATCGACGGGCCGGCCGCGACCACGGAATGACCGGTATCGGAGACGAGCGCGCGCACGCGGCCCCATTCGGTGCCGGCGACGATGATGTCGCCCGGCTTGAGCGTGCCGCGCTGCACCAGCACGGTCGCCACCGGGCCCCGGCCGCGGTCGAGCCGCGCCTCGATGACCGTGCCCTCGGCCGGCCGGTTCGGGTTGGCTTTCAGTTCGAGAAGCTCGGCCTGCAGCGCGATCATGTCCAAAAGCTTGTCGAGGTTGGTCTTCTGCTTGGCTGAGACCTCGATTTCGAGCACCTCGCCGCCGAGCGATTCGACCTGAATCTCGTGCTGCAGCAGTTCGGTGCGCACGCGTTCGGGCTTGGCGTCCGGCTTGTCGATCTTGTTGATGGCGACGATGATCGGAACCTTGGCCGCCTTGGCGTGCTGGATCGCTTCCACCGTCTGCGGCATGACGCCGTCATCGGCCGCCACCACCAGCACCACGATGTCGGTGATTTTGGCGCCGCGGGCGCGCATGGCGGTGAACGCGGCGTGGCCGGGCGTGTCGATGAACGTCACGCGTCCGCCGGACGGCGAGGTCACCTGATAGGCGCCGATATGCTGGGTGATGCCGCCGGATTCGCCGGCCGCGACATCGGTCGAGCGGATGGCGTCGAGGAGCGACGTCTTGCCGTGGTCGACATGGCCCATGATGGTGACGACCGGCGCGCGCGGCAGCAGGCTCGCCGGATCGTCGGCCGCATCGAACATGCCCTCTTCGACGTCGGCCTCGGACACGCGGCGCACGGTGTGGCCAAGTTCCTCGGCAATGAGCTGGGCGGTGTCGGCGTCGATCGTATCGGTGATCTTCGCCATGTGGCCCTGCTTCATCAACAGGCGCACGACGTCGACGGCGCGCTCGGCCATGCGATTGGCCAGTTCCTGGATCGTGATCGTTTCCGGAACGGTGACTTCGCGCGCGATCTTTTCCTTCGGCTCGTCGCGGTGGCCGGTCATGCGCTGGACCCGGCGCCGGAACGCCGCGACCGAACGTTCGCGCTCTTCGTCCGCCGACAATGCGGTGACGACGGTGAGCCGGCCGCGGCGCTTTTCCGCGCCGGCGCGAGGCGCCTTGGGTGCCGGGGCCGGCCGCGCGGCGGCGGCGCCGCCACCACGACGGGCGGTGCGCGGGGCCTCCTCTTCGTCCGCTTCCTGGGCGGGACGTGCGGTGGCGATGCTCGGCTTCAGCGCGACAGGCGTCGCGGCTTCCGGGAAGCGCTTCTTGGCGACTTCGTCGGTCTTGCGCTTGATTTCTTCGTCGTGCTTGCGGCGCTCGTCTTCCTCGCGCTTGCGCAGTTCGGCCGCCGCGCGTTCGGCGCGCTCCGCCTCGTCGCGGGTGTGTCGGATGCGCGCTTCTTCTTCGGCAATCTTGCGTTCTTCCGCCTCGCGCAAGCGCGCGTCGGCGAGCGCATGGGCGCGGGCGCTGCGCTCTTCCTCGGTGAGGGTGCGCAACACCACGCCGGAGGGCTTGGGCGCCGGGTGAGCGGCGGCCGGGGCGCTCGCCGGCTTGGCGGACACGACGGGGCGCTTGGGCGGCGCGGCGCGCTCGACCGGCGCGACAGGCTCGGGCTTGCCGTCGCCGGGCCCGCCGGCGCGGCGCTTCACCTTCTCGACGACGACCGCCTTGCTGCGACCATGGCTGAAGCTCTGGCGCACGACGCCCTGCTCGACGCCGCCGCGCTTCAAGGTCAGCGTCTTCGTCGAACTTACGCTCAGCTTCTCGCCGCTATTCTTGGTCGTCTCAGTCATACGCGTCATATCCTCGGCCGGCTCAAGTTCGGCGCAGCCTGTCCGGCCTGTTGGTGTTGATCGCCGGCCCGAAACCTTTCGAGGCGCCGGCAGCGCGCCAGGAAGGTTTCGCTCGCAGGCCCGGCGAGCACGGCTGCATGTATCACATTTGGGCGGTTCAATGCCAAATCCAATTGTTCCGTCGTCAGGAATCTAATCATAGCCGGCGCGGCGCCCGCGCCCTGCCGACGAATTGCGGCGTCGAGTTTGCGCACGCCCTCCGGAGCGGCCTCCGCCGCATGCAACAGGGCGACCACGTGGTCGTGAGCCAGCGCCGCCTCGGTTTTGGCAAAACCGGTCGCCACCAAACCGGCCTTGCCGGCGACGGCAAGCGCATCGATCACGGCCCGTTCCAGCAGCTGTTCGGTGCGGCCGATCAGGTCGGCAGGGAGCCTTACATCGCGCTTGAAGCCGCGGGCGAAGGCCTTGCGCTTGATCGCTTCGCCCAGCGCCTCGTGCGTCGCCGTCACCCAGACGCCGCGTCCGGGCAACTTGCTTTTGACGTCGGGCACCGCCTCGCCGTCGGGCCCGACGACGAAGCGGATCAGATCGCCGATCGGCCGCACCTCGCGCGTCGCCACGCACAGCCGCTCGGGTGCGCGGGCCTGCGGCCCGGCATCAAGTTCGCCGTCGTGGATCTGATCGGTGCGCGCTTCGGCCACCATGCGTTCGGTCTGCTCCCGGTTTAAGCCTGTTCGGCCGCAACGGCCGCTTCCTCGGCCGGCGCTGCCGCCGCTGCGAGATCGGCCTCGTCGACCCAGCCGGCCGCGAGCCGCGCCTGCATCACGATCCCCTCGGCCTCCTCGCGCGAAATGTCGAAGCCGTCGAGAATTCCGGCTTCACGGACGGTCTCGCCGTCCTTGCGCTCGCTCCAGCCGGCGAGATCGTCGGTGGCACAGCCGGCCAAGTCCTCGATCGTCTTGATGCCGTTCTCGCCGAACCGCACGAGCATGGCCGTGGTCACGCCCGGCACCTCTTTGAGGGCATCCTCGACGCCGAGTTCTTTGCGCTTGGCATCGAGCTCACCCTCGATCTTGTCGAGATATTCCTGCGCCCGCGTTTGCAGCTCGCGAGCGGTGTCTTCGTCGAAGCCTTCGATGCCGGCGATCTCCTTGGTATCCACCAAGGCGAGCTCCTCGACCGAGTTGAAGCCTTCCGAGGCCAGCAATTGCCCGATCACTTCGTCGACGTTGAGCGCGTCGATGAACATGCGGGTGCGGTTCTCGAATTCGGCTTGGCGGCGTTCCGACTCTTCCTGCTCGGTGAGAATGTCGATGTCCCAGCCGGTCAGCTGCGAAGCGAGCCGCACGTTCTGGCCGCGGCGGCCGATGGCGAGCGAAAGCTGCTGGTCGGGCACCACCACCTCGATGCGCTCGCGCTCTTCGTCGAGCACCACCTTGGCCACTTCGGCCGGCGCCAGCGCGTTGACGACGAAGGTCGCGATATCCTGCGACCATGGAATGATGTCGATCTTCTCGCCCTGGAGCTCGTTGACGACGGCCTGCACGCGCGAACCGCGCATGCCGACGCAGGCGCCGACCGGATCGACCGAGGAATCGCGCGACACCACAGCGATCTTCGCCCGCGAGCCCGGATCGCGCGCCACCGCCTTCACCTCGACGATGCCGTCGTAGATCTCCGGCACTTCCTGCGCGAACAGCTTGGCCATGAATTGCGGATGCGTGCGCGACAGAAAAATCTGCGGCCCACGCTGCTCGCGGCGCACGTCATAGATATAGGCGCGGATGCGGTCGCCGTTGCGGAACACCTCGCGCGGCAGCATCTCGTCGCGCCGCACGATGGCTTCGCCGCGGCCGAGATCCACCACCACATTGCCGTACTCGACCCGCTTGACGACGCCGTTGACGATGTCGCCGATGCGGTCCTTGTATTCGTCATATTGACGGTCGCGCTCGGCTTCGCGCACCTTCTGCACGATCACCTGCTTGGCCGATTGCGCGGCGATCCGCCCGTATTCCAGCGGCGGCAGCGGATCGGCGATGGTGTCGCCGATCTGCGCGGCGGGATGCCGGCGGCGCGCGTCCTCGAGGCTGATCTGGGACGACGGATTGTCGACCGCTTCCACCACCAGCATGTGCCGCGACAGATGCAGTTCGCCGCTTTTCGGATCGATCTCCGCGCGCACCTCGGTCTCGCTGCCGTAGCGCGAGCGGGCCGCCTTCGCGATGGCGTCTTCCATGGCGCCGAGCACGATTTTGCGATCGATCGCCTTCTCGCGCGCGACCGCCTCGGCGATCTGCAGGAGTTCGAGTTTATTGGCGCTGACTGTCGCCATGGGTTCAGTCTCCTTTGCGCTGGCCGGCGCGGCGCTCGTGCGCGGCCGCGGCGTCCCTCGGTTGGAAATGATGTGATTTGCGTCCGCTGTTGGGTAGCTCTTGGTGCGGCAGATCTTGGTGCGATTTTTCGCCGTGTTTACTGCGTCGCAGTGATTCGGCAATGAGCGCGTCGGTGAGAACGAGCCTCGCTTCGCCGATGTCATCGAGGCGCAACAGCACCTCCGGGCGATCGGCCGCACCCGGTTCGCCGCTGCGGATGCGTACATGCTCGCCGTCGGTGCCGATCAGCTCGCCGCGAAACCGGCGGCGGCCGTCGACGACAGCCACCATCTCGATATTGGCGATGTGACCGGCATAGCGGTCGAAATCGGAGCGCCGCACCAGCGGCCGGTCGATGCCCGGCGAGGAGATCTCCAGCCGATACGGTCCTTCGATCGGATCGGCGACGTCGAGTACCGGCGACAGCGCCCGCGACACGGCTTCGCAGTCCTCGATGTTCAGCGTCCCATCGGGCCGCTCCGCCATGATCTGCACGGTGCAGCCGGCCATTCCCGAAACGCGCACGCGCACCAGCCGATAGCCCAATTCGGTCAGTACCGGCTCGGCGATCGCGGCGACGCGCGCCGCGCGCCCCGGCTCGGTGATGAGTCGCGGCTCTTGGGCAAAGGTCTCTTGCCCAAACTTCTCTTGGCCAAACGTCGTCAGCCTCTCGTCCATGGCGTTCGCGGCCGTGCGTCCTGCTACGTTTACATTCTATTGGCGTCCGGCAGAGGAACCGTCGGGTCTTTAGGTAACAAAAAAGAGCGGGTCCCGGAGGGCCCACTCTCAATAACCGTTCGGATCGACCGACCGTTATGAGGTATCCAATGACGGACCCGCCAAATATAACGTATTTGCCGGCCGTTGCAAGTAGCGATGGCGCCGTGCAGGCGCCGAGTCCTTTGGCGCGCTCGTGGCGGGCCGGTAAGCCGCCTCGCGGGACCTGGTTTCCCGGTCCGGATTTTCACGAAGAATTACCAAACTATTGGCACCATCGGCGACCCCCCGGTTGTGCCGGTCCGATGGAACAAAGCATGGGCGCCGCTCTTTCACTGATCCCCGAACTCGAACAGGTCGTCCAGCACGGCTCGCGCGAGCGACGTTTGGAAGCGCTCGAACGCGTCACTGCTTTGTTCCTGGGCGGTGCGGACCGCTACAGCGACGAGCATGTCGATCTGTTCGACGACATATTCGGGCTGCTGATCACGGAGATCGAGACCAAAGCGCGGGCCGCGCTTTCCGGCCGGCTGGCGCCAATCGACAACGCACCGGTCAAGCTCTTGCGCACGCTCGCCAATGACGACGACATCGCCGTTGCCGGGCCGGTGCTCAAACTGGCGCCGCGTCTCGCCGAGGCCGATCTGATCGGCGTCGCCCGCACCAAGAGCCAGGCGCATCTCAAGGCCATCTCGGCGCGCCACGCGCTCGCCGAGGCGGTCACCGACGAACTCGTGCGCCGCGGCGACCGCGAGGTCGCCCGCCGGCTGGCCGACAATCGCGGCGCCCGTATCTCAGAAAAAGGCTTCTATCGCCTGGTCAAGCGGGCCGAGGAGGACGGCATTCTCGCCGAAAAGGTCGGGCTGCGGCCTGATATTCCCTTGCCGATGTTCCGCGATCTGCTCACCAAGGCGACCGCCGTCGTGCAAAAGCGCCTGCTCGCCTCGGTGACGCCCGAAGTGCGGGCCGCGGTCTGCGACGTTCTCGTCAAAGTCTCCAAAGAGGTCGGCGCCCGCGTCGGCCCGCGCGACTACCGCGCGGCACAACGCGAGGTGCTGTCGCTGCACCGAGCCGGACAATTGAACGAGACGACGGTCAATTCGTTCTGCAGCGTCGACAAATACGAGCATATGGTCGTGGCACTCGCCGCGCTCGCCAAGGTGCCGATCGAGGTGGTCGACCGGCTGATGAGCGGCGACCGGCCCGACACGGTGCTGATCCTGTGCAAGGCGGTCGGTCTGAGCTGGGCGACCGTCAAGGCCATCATCATGGCGCGTCAGGACGGCAGCGGGACCTCGAGCTACGGGCTCGACACGGCCTTCGACAATTATGGACGGCTGTCGGCGTCGACCGCGCACCGCGTGGTGCGCTTCTGGCAAGTGCCGAGACACTGACGTTCTCCTTGGAGCATGATCTCTTTCGGAAAACCGGTATCCACTTTTCCGGATCATGCTCTAACAACAAGCGCAGCCGTCAGAGCCGGCGAAAAATCAAAAAACAGGTCGGCCGTTCGGCCTGCGCCGCCTTGGCGTTATAGCGGGTGCGGGTGAAATCCGGCCAAGGTTTGCGCCAGTCGTCGGCGCATTGTGCCGTCCATTCGAAATCAGGCGAGCGCAGGACGTGTTGCAGCGTCCATGACGCATAATCGGCGATATCGGACGCGAAGCGGAATTCGCCGCCGTGCCGCAACAGGCGGGCGATCTGCTCCACCGTCGCATCCTGCACGAAGCGGCGTTTCCAATGGCGCCGCTTCGGCCAAGGGTCGGGATGAATGAGGTCGATGCCGGCCAAGGCTGCCGTCGGCAGCCATGCCATCAGGTTCGCCGCGTCGTCGAAGTGGAGACGGATGTTCTCGAGGCCTGCGCTTTCGATCGCCGCCAGGGCCTTGGCCATGCCGTTGACGAAGGGCTCGACGCCGATAAAGCCGGTCTGCGGCCGCGCCTGCGCCTGCGCCACCAATGCTTCGCCGCCGCCGAACCCGATCTCGAGCGCGACTTCCGTCACCGGCACCGGAAACAGCATGCGTAAATCGGCGGGAGCGGGCTGCGACAGATCAAGCGCGAGCCGCGGCAGCAATGTCTGCAAAAGCTCGGCCTGCCGCTTGCGCAGCTTGTGACCTTTGCGCCGACCGAAAAAGGCGCGCGGGGGATGCGGTTCGGGATCCATCGATTGCAACAGGGTCGCTCGCTTCGCCAGATTCGGGCGCACCAACGAAAACACCCCCGAGCCATATAGGCCCGGGGGTGTTTATGCCACAGATCGAAATACCGAAGCTTGAGCGACGACACCCGCCCACGTGAGGTGGGCGAACGATCGACCTCAGCTGAAGCTGCGACGCAGAGCGTCCGCCAGATCGGTCTGCTCCCAGGAGAAGCCGCCGTCCTTTTCCGGCGCGCGGCCGAAATGACCGTAGGCGGAGGTGCGGCGATAGATCGGCCGCGTCAGCTTGAGCGTGCGGCGAATGTTGGTCGGGCGCAGCGGGAACAGCTCCGGCAGCAGCTTTTGCAGCTTCGCCTCTTCCACCTTGCCGGTGCCGTGGGTGTCGACATAGAGCGACATCGGATCGGCAACGCCGATGGCGTAGGCGATCTGGATGGTGCAGCTGTCGGCGAGGCCGGCGGCGACCACGTTCTTGGCCAGATAACGCGCGGCATAGGCGGCCGAGCGGTCGACCTTGGTCGGGTCCTTGCCGGAGAAGGCGCCGCCGCCGTGCGGCGCATAGCCGCCATACGTATCGACGATGATCTTGCGGCCGGTGAGGCCGCAGTCGCCGTCGGGACCGCCGATGACGAAATTGCCGGTCGGGTTGACCAGGAAATCGCTTGGGCTCTTCGGCATCCAGCCTTCCGGCAGCGCCGATTCGACCGAGTCGGCGATCATCTCCTTGACCATTTCCGGATTGTATTTCTGGCCGTTGCGGCTCTGCGCATTGTGCTGCGTCGAAACCACGACCTTGGTGGCGCCGACCGGCTTGCCGTCGACGTACTTCACCGTGACCTGGCTCTTGGCGTCGGGCTGCAGGTCGAACAACGCACCGGAGCGGCGCTTTTCCGACAGCACCTTGAGGATCTTGTGCGCGAAATAGATCGGGGCCGGCATGAACGAGCCCTTTTCATAGACTTCGCTCTCGGTGCAGGCGTAACCGAACATCATGCCCTGGTCGCCGGCGCCTTCCTCTTCGGCGGCTTCCGAGTGCTTCTTGGCGTCGACGCCCATGGCGATGTCCGGCGATTGCCCGTGCAGCAGCACCTCGACATCGGCGCCGTAATACGAGAAGCCGTCCTGATCGTAGCCGATATCCTTGACGACTTGCCGCGCCGTTTCCGCGATCATCTCGCGATTGATGACGGCCTTGTCGCCGTGCTTGTGAAACAACGGAGCCTGGCCGCGGCCCTCGCCGGCGATGACGATCTTATTCGTCGTGCACAGCGTCTCGCAGCCAAGTCGTGTATTGACCTTGCTGTCGTCGGCGATTCCGAGCTTGACGTCGTTTTCGAGAAACAGATCGAGGACCGCGTCCGAGATTTGGTCGCAAACCTTGTCCGGGTGTCCTTCCGACACCGACTCGCTGGTGAACAGATAGTTTGAACGTTGCACTTCGAAGCACTCCCCTTGTCGTTCCTTGCTGATCGTGCCTTGCAGATCTTGCCTTGCCAGTCGTGCCAGGTGCGTGCTCGACAGCACACCGTCAAGCGGCACGTTTCCGCAAAGGGTTGTTGCAGCGTCCCCCAGCGCGGTCAAGATGTGGGCTAAAAGTGGGCGCTAGCCGCCGTCGTGCGGCGGCTCTCAGTGCCGATCGGTCGCGGCGATTTGCTCGACCAGGTCGACGATGCGCCGGCGCAATTTCGAGTCGGTAATGCGCATGAAGGCCTTGGTCAGCGCCAAGCCGTCGGAGGTGGCGAGGAAATCGGAGACATAAGCGGGGGACGGGGCTTCGCTCATACCTTCCACTCGGCCGCCCAGCGGCACCGTCGGGGCGCCGTCGAAGAAGAAAGACACCGGTACCTGCAGGATTTGGGAGATTTGCTGGAGTCGGCTGGCACCGATCCGGTTGGTTCCCTTCTCATACTTCTGGACCTGCTGAAAAGTCAGGCCGAGGGCGTCCCCGAGCTTCTCCTGGCTCATCCCAAGCATCATGCGGCGCATGCGCACACGACTGCCGACATGCTTGTCGATTGGGTTCGGTGCCTTCTTGGCCATCATAGTAACCAACTCCTGTATCCCCTATTGACCGCGCCGGCTGCGCGTTTACCATCGCGACTGCGTCGGTAGTCATATCAAATTTGCGGCCGTTGAATACTGCAACGTGCCTATTTACCACGGTTCTCACCGTGTTCTTTTCGGATAACATCATTCTGAAATGTGATTATCTCCAATATTCGCGAGTATAAAGCCGGCAATATAGTACGCGCGGAAGTTGTGTAAATAGGACAGTATACATCCAGAAGTCGATATCTGGCATGCTTCCAGGGGTGTCCCGGCCGCCGATTTGACGTTTCACATCAAGCTAGATTTATCTTCGGTCTAGGCGATCAGATTTTCACAAGGTTTGCGTGCAGCCGTCGCCGGATGACCGCAAACAAGGCCATCGTCGCAATCAGCAAGACCGGGGCGTCGCCGACGCGGGCGTAAATCGGAGCGGCAACCGGTCGCGGCAGCGGGGAATCGAGCACGCCTTCGCTGCCGAGCGGCAACGCGCCGACGATTCGCCCGAGCGGGTCGATCACCGCCGAAATTCCGGTGTTCGCGGCGCGGACCAGCGGCAGCCCTTGCTCGATCGCGCGCAGCCGCGCTTGTTGCAGATGCTGATAGGGACCGCTGCTGATGCCGAACCAGCCGTCATTGGTGACATTGACGATCCAACCCGGGCGCGGCCCCTTCGGCATCAACTCGTCGGCAAAGATGGCCTCGTAGCAGATCAGCGGCAGCGCCGCGGGAGCGCCCGGGATCGATATCAGTCTTCGCCGGTCGCCGGCCAGGAATCCGCCGCGTTGTTTGGTCAGCTGCTGCAGACCGAGGCTTTCAAGAAAGCGCTGGAACGGCAGGTATTCCCCGAACGGCACGAGGTGGACTTTGTCGTACAGCGACAGAATCGAACCGTCATGGTCGATCACATAGATCGAATTGTAGGCGGCGGGCTCGACCGGATTGACCGGCTCGGCCAGCCGGATCGCGCCGGTGACGAGGACGGGGCCCTGGCGCAACAGCGCCGTGATGCGGGCCAGCGCGTCGGGCTCGCGGGCGAGAAAAAACGGAAATGCCGATTCCGGCCAGATCAGATGCGTGACGTCGTGGACGCCGAGCGATTGCGGTCCGGCGGCACGATCCGACAGCGCGATGTAGCGGTCCATCACTTCGTGCCGCGCGGCGTAATTGAACTTCACGTCTTGCTGCAGGTTCGGCTGCATGATGCGAAGATGCACGCCCTCGACCCATCGCGTCGGCGTTCGCATGAGCCGCACCGCGCCGAAGCCGGCCATGGCGACGAGAACGGCGACGCCGGTCGCGAGCGGCAGCCATGCCCGGCGGGTTTCGGCGCGATCGTCGGTCAAGGTGGCCGGCGTTGCGAACACCACGGCCGCAACGAACGTCAGCCCCCAGATGCCGATCACCGAAGCGCTCTGCGCCAGCGCCAGCGGATTGGTCAGCGCGTAGCCGAAGGCGTTCCACGGAAATCCGGTCAGGAGGTGGCCGCGCAGCCATTCGGCGGCGGTGAGCGAAACGCCGAACGCCAGCAGGCGCAGCGCGCCCCGAATCCACAAGGCGCGGGCCAACGCGATGCCGAATGCGGTGAAGATCGCGAGCAGCGCCGGCAGGCCGATAACGGCGATCGGCAACAGCCAGCCGAAGGTCGGCGCGTCGACCAGAAAGGCATAGCCGATCCAGTAAAGGCCGACGAGAAAATAGCCGAAGCCGAACCACCAGCCGATGCCGGCAGCCGCGGTGATGCCGCCCCAGCGGCCGGTTCCGGCCCCGTCGATCAGCCAGACGACGGTCGGAAAGGTCAGGAACAGCACCGGCCAGAGATTCAACGGCGCCATCGCCAGCGCCGACAGCGCGCCGGCGGCGAAGGCGATCAGCCAACGCCGCCAGCCCCAGGCCAACACGATGGCATGAATGAGCCCCTTCGGCTTCACGGCGGCGGCGGGGAATTGGAGTTGGGTCGATTGGCCTCATCGCGCGGCGCCGGACGTGGTGCCGGATTTGGAACTGGGTTTGCCGCCGGGCTCCGCAGCGCCGCCAATTCGCGGGTGTTGGGCGTGCGGCGGTCCTTGCTGCGATAGATTTTGACGCGCTTGACCCGGCGCGGGTCCGCATCGAGCACCTCGGCCTCGAAGCTCGCCGGTCCGGGCACCAGTTCGCCCCGCACCGGCACGTGGCCCGCGCGCATGACGAGGTAACCGCCCACCGTATCGACGTCCTGCGCCGCCTCGCCGACGTCGAATTCCTCGCCGATCACCGCGCGCACGTCGTCGAGGCTGGCGCGGCCGATCGCCAGAAACGAGCCGTCGGCCTGGCGCGTCACCGCCGGCATTTCGGCCTCGTCGTGTTCGTCGGCGATGTCGCCGACGATCAGCTCGACCAGATCCTCCATCGAAACCAGGCCGTCGCTGCCGCCATATTCGTCGATGACCAGCGCGAGATGGATGCGGGTCGCCTGCATCTTGGCGAGCAGGTCGAGCGCCGGCATCGACGGCGGCGCGTAAAGGATTTCCCGCACCAGCTTGGCGGCCGTCAGCGTCATCGACAGATCGATGTTGGCGAGATCGAGATCGGGCGGTGACGGCTGTCCGCCTTCGTCGGCCACTGCGGCGGACGAAGGCGGCCGCTGCGCGCGTTCGGCCATGAAGACGACCAGGTCGCGGATATGGACCATGCCGGCCGGGTCGTCGAGCGTATCGTTGTAGACGACGAGCCGGGAATGACCGGCGCCGGCGAACACCTTTACGAGCTCGCCGAGCGAGATGTCCTGCTGCACGGCGACAATATCGGCGCGCGGCACCATGACGCTCTCGATGCGGCATTCGCGCAGGCCGAGAATGTTCTTGAGCATCGCCGCTTCGGCGGGGGAGAAGCCTGATTCCGGCTGCTCGGCCGTGAGCACGAGTTCGAGATCGGCCCGCGTCGCCGCGGCCCTCCACCCGAACAGAATGCGCATGACCCGGCCGAGCCAACCGTCATGCATGTCGTTCGGCTGCGGCACGACTGCGGGAAGACCCCGATGCTCGGTGTCGTTGGGTGTGCTGCGCTGGGTGGCTTCGGTCATTGGGCTTGGGCTATGGGGCTTCGGTGATGGGAATGTGGCCGTCACGGCCTCCGCCTAGAGGCTACGCGCGCACGGTAGGGATCGGGTATCCCGAGCCGGTGCAAAATGTCGCGCTCGGCGGCCTCCATCGTTTCGGCGTCCGCGCTCTGCGCGTGATCGTACCCCAAAAGATGCAGGAAGCCATGGATCGCAAGGTGGGCGACATGATCGGCGAACGGCTTGTGCTCGGCGCGCGCCTCCCGCGCGATCGTCTCGTGGGCCAGCACGATATCGCCGAGGAGCCGCGGCTCGCCTCCGGACTGCGCCGTTGGGAACGACAGCACGTTGGTGGCCGCATCCTTGCCGCGCCAGGCGTGGTTGAGCTGGCGAATGGCCGAATCATCGGTCAGCACGATAGCAAGCTCGGCCGCCCCTGTTGACAGCGCCGCAGCGGCTTGTGCGAGCGCGCGGCGCAGCATCGGCCGGACATCTCCGTGACTGTCGTGGTCGCGCCAAAGCTCGGATTCGACGACAAAGTCGATCTTGAATGCCGCCCGGGTCTTGCGCGCCGCCTGCATCGTTGCGACCGTCAGCGCTTGGCCGCCGCCGCTTTGTCGTAGGCGGCGACGATGCGCGCGACCAGTTCGTGGCGGATCACGTCCGCGCTCGTGAACGTGACATGGCCGATGCCCTCGATGCCCTCGAGCAGCCGCACCGCCTCGGAAAGCCCGGAAATCTGTCCCGGCGGCAAGTCGACCTGGCTCGGGTCGCCGGTCACCACCATGCGGCTGTTCTCGCCGAGCCGGGTGAGCAGCATCTTCATCTGCATCGCGGTGGTGTTCTGCGCTTCGTCGAGAATGATGGCCGCGTTCGACAAGGTGCGGCCGCGCATGAAGGCGAGCGGCGCGATCTCGATTTCGGTGGTTTCCATCGCGCGTTCGACGATGCGCGCGTCCATCAGGTCGTAGAGCGCGTCGTAGATCGGCCGCAGATAGGGATCGACCTTCTCGCGCATGTCGCCCGGCAAGAAGCCGAGCCGTTCGCCCGCTTCGACCGCCGGGCGCGACAGCACGATGCGGTCGACCTCCTTGCGTTCGAACAAATGCACCGCGTGCGCGACCGCGAGCCAGGTCTTGCCGGTACCCGCTGGGCCGGTGGCGAAAATGAGCGGATGGCGCTTGAGCGCCCGCACATAGGCGTCCTGCGCGGCCGTGCGGGCGCGCACGCGGCGCTTGCGCAAATTGATCTCTTCGAAATTCTGCCGCGCCGAAGCCGGATCGAAGTCGAACAGCGAGCCTTGCGCCAAGGCGAGGCGGATGGCCCCCTCGACGTCGCCCTGCACCAATTCGTCGCCGCGCTGAAGGCGCTCATAAAGCGTTTCGAGCACCCGCTGGGCCTGCTCGCAGGCCTCCCGCGTGCCTTCGAGGGTGACCTGATTGCCGCGCGAGTTGGCGACAACGCCGAGACGCCGCTCGATCAGCGCGAGGTTTTGTCCGTATTGCCCGAACAGGGCCGAGGCGAGGCGATTGTCGTCGAACGTGAGGGCGAGCTGCGTTCTGTCGTCCGGCACGACGGCGAGCGTTCCGGCATCGGCCGCGAGGGGATCAACGGGACCATTCGTTCGCATTCAGGCTCCTGCGCCCATGATATCTGCGGTCATCAGATCCGGTGCATGCAAGGTTGCGTCCACACCGACTTTTGCGGCGTCGGTTAATTGCGCAAGCGTGCCGAACAGGCTGTTGGCGGCGACCTCGGTGACGGTGACGGCGGCGATCTTGCCGATCAGCGCGCGCGGCGCCTCGACCTGCACTGGCTGCAGATAGGGCGAGCGGCCGACCAATTGTCCCTCGTAGCGGCCCGGACGTTCGAACAGCACGGGAAACGTCCGGCCGAGGCAGCTGCGGTTGAACGCCGCATGGCTGCGGTCGATCGCAGCCTGCAGGCGACGCAGGCGGTCCGCCTTGGCGGCTTCATCGACCTGATCGGCCATCTCGGCGCCGGGCGTTCCGGGGCGCGGCGAATACTTGAACGAAAACGCGCCCGAATAGCCGACCGCGTCGATGAGGCGGAGCGTGGCGGCAAAATCGTCCTCGGTTTCGCCGGGAAAGCCGACGATGAAGTCGGAGGTCAGCGCCAGATCGGGCCGCGCGGCGCGCAGCCGGTCGACGACGGCGAGATAGTCCGCGCTGGTGTGGCGGCGGTTCATGGCGGCGAGGATGTGGTCGGAGCCCGACTGCACCGGCAAATGCAGCTGCGGCATCAGTTGCGGCAGGTCGCGGTGGGCGGCGATGAGGTCATCGGCCATATCGAGGGGATGGCTCGTGGTGTAGCGCAGCCGTTCGATACCGTCGATTTGCGCCAGGCGTGCGACAAGCCGGGCCAGCGACCAAGCCCCGTGCGCCCCGGCGCCGTGATAGGCGTTGACGTTCTGCCCGATCAGGGTGACTTCGCGAACGCCCGCGTCGGCCAGCCGCTCGACCTCGCCGACGATTCGCTCGACCGGCCGCGAGATTTCGGCGCCGCGCGTATAGGGCACGACGCAGAAGGTGCAGAATTTGTCGCAGCCCTCCTGCACCGTGACGAACGCGGCGACGCCGCGCGCGCGCGTCGCCGCAGCCGAGGGCGGCGCCAAGGCCTCGAACTTGTCCTCGACCGGGAATTGGGTATCGACGACCTTGTCGCCGCGTTGCACGCGGCGAAGGAGGTCCGGCAAGCGGTGATAGTTCTGCGAACCGACCACCAGATCGACTGCCGGCGCGCGCCGCACGATCTCCGCGCCCTCGGCCTGCGCCACGCAGCCGGCAACCGCGATGAGCATCTGCCGCCCATCGGCCGCCGCGGCCTCTTTCAGACGACGGATGCGGCCGAGCTCGGAATAGACTTTCTCCGCCGCCTTCTCGCGGATGTGGCAGGTATTGAGAATGACAAGATCGGCGTCCTCGACCATTGCGGTCTCGACGTAACCTTCGGGCGCCAAGGTGTCCGCCATACGCTGCGAATCGTAGACGTTCATCTGGCAGCCGAACGACTTGACGTAGAGTTTGCGAGAACCTGTCATTCCGGTCGCTTTTACCTCGTACCTTGCCCTGTTGGCGCTCTGTTGGCCGGGGAATTCGCTGTAATCATAGCCTGTTTGCGCCCATACGTCAGCCAAGGTCTGCGTCAGCCGAGGTCGCGGCGCAGCACCAGCGCCGTCGCGCCGCTGCCATAATAACCTTGGCGCCGCCCCACCTCGAAGAAGCCGGCCCGGTCGTACAGCCGGCGGGCGGGTGTGTTGTGTTCATCGACCTCGAGGAACAGCGCGCGGGTGCCGAGCCCGGCCAGGCGGCGCAGATGCAGCTCGAGCAACGGCCGGGCCAGGCCGCGCCCGCGCCAGGCCGGCGCGATGGCGACGGACAGGATTTCGGCTTCGCCGGCGGCCATGCGCGACATGACGAAGCCGATCGTCTGGCGGCCTGCGGTGGCGCGATGGGTAATGACGGCGCGGTCGGCGAGGAGCCGCTGGAACTCGTCTTCGCCCCAGCCGCGCGGAAACGAGGCGGCATGGATCGCCGCGATGGCGGCGGCGTCGCGCGGGAGCGCCTCGGAAAAGGCCGGCTCGCGCCGCGTCAGCAGCCGGGTGACGAAGTTCATCATCGGCGCGGCAGTTGCGCGGCGTTCTGCGGCTGGGCGTCCGGCGCGCGCAGATAGAGCGGTTTTGGTGGCGATTGCCCCTCCGGCACGACGGCGCCCATGCGCGCGACCCAGGCGATATCGGGCGCGCCACGTTGCTCGATAGCGGCTATCGCGATGCCGGCGTCCACCGCGGCGGCCGCAACCGCCTGCGCGGCCGAACCGACGATGCAGGCCGGAGCGACCGCGGCCGCTTCGACCGCTTCGCGCATCGACGCCAGCCGCGGCGCCGTCAGCGTTCGGCCGCCGGGCCCGAATACCTGCAAGTAGACATGGTCGTGCCGCGCGTCGATCGCCGCGATGACCGGCACGGTAGCGTCCGCGTCCATCTCTGGGGCCGCCAAGGCGGACAGGGTCGACAATCCGACCGCCGGCTTGGCGGCGGCGAGCGCTATGCCACGCGCGGCGGCGATTCCGACCCGTAGTCCGGTAAAGCTGCCAGGACCGGTCGTCACCACCACGCGGTCGAGCTCGCGAAAGGCCGTCCGCGCCTCGTCCATGATCCGCGCGATCAGCGGCATCAGCGCCTCGGCATGGCCGCGCTCCATCACCAGGCTCTGCGCGGCCACGATGCCGTGGTCGGTGTCGAGCACGGCCGCAGAGCAGGCCGCCAAGGCGGTATCGATGGCGAGAAGGCGCATCAGCCGAACCGCCGGTTCGGGCGATAACGAAGCTGGACGATCGCGGACCGTAGGCTCAAATCGTCCTCAAACCGGCCGGACCTCGACGACGTCCGGAACGAAGTGCCGCAGCAAGTTCTGGATGCCGTGCCGCAGCGTCGCCGTCGACGACGGACAACCGGAGCACGCGCCCTTCATGTTGAGAAACACGACGCCGTCGCGAAAACCGCGGAACGTGATGTCGCCGCCGTCATTGGCGACGGCGGGGCGCACGCGCGTCTCGATCAGCTCCTTGATGGTGGCGACGGTCTCGGCGTCGGCCGAATCGAAGAACTCGTCGCCGTCATTGTCGCCGGTGCTGCCGGCCGCGACGAGCGGCGCGCCCGACATATAATGTTCCATGATGGCGCCGAGGATCATCGGCTTGAGCTGCTGCCACTCGCCGCCGTCCTTGGTGACGGTGATGAAGTCGGAGCCGAAGAACACGCCGCTGATGCCCGGAATGCCGAACAGCTGCTCGGCCAGCGGCGATTGCGCCGCCTGCTCGCGATCGCGCAGGTCGAGCGTTCCGTTTTCGAGCACGGCGCGGCCGGGCAGGAATTTCAATGTCGCCGGATTCGGCGTCGCTTCGGTCTGGATGAACATGAAGCCCTCCGTGCCTTGGTGCTTTAAGACTATAGCCCGGCCGGTTGCGGCCGCGCCATGATACTCAAATCACTTTCATACGTGGCGAATTTCGCTGAAAATTCAAGTGCCTTGCTGTTTCCCGGATGCAGTGCAGCACGTTAGTGATGCACTGCTGATCCGGGATCGTCGCAGACTCATGTGCTTCCGAAGGTCCCGGTTCGCAGCGCATCACTGCGTGCTGCGCTGCGCCCGGGAAACGTAATTAAATTCTAACCCGACAGCGCGTCGATTTCCTCGTCGCTCAAATGGCCTGGCACGATCGCGACCGGGATCGGATAGTCGCCGGCGGTGCGGCCGATGTTGGCGACGAGCGGACCCGGCCCCTCCGAGCCGGTGCCCGCTGCGAGCACGAGGATGAAAATGTCTTCGTCCTCGTCGATCAGCCGCAAAATTTCCTCCGCCTTGTCGCCCTCGCGCACCACCCGTTCCGGGGTGATGCCGGCGACGCCGTTGGCGCGGGCGGCGTATTTGCTGAGCTGGGCGTCGGCCTCCTCGTGGGCCTCCGCGCGCATGATGTCGGCGACGCCGAGCCATTGCTGGCCCTGGTCGTGCATTTCGATCACCTGCAGCATCACGACGTTGCCGCCGATGCGCGTCGCGCGCCGGCTGGCGAAATAAACCGCGCGGTCGCATTCGGCGGTGTCGTCGATCACCACCAGCAGCTTCGGCTTGTGGCCGGCTTCGTAACTGCGGCGTCTGCGAGACATCAAGCTCCTCCGGAGCGACCGGAACAGCCGTTCCGGTGCGTCGACCTTTGTTCTTGAATCCAGACGGCAGGGTAACGGAAGAATGCTGCCACGGCGGCGCGCCGTCGCACAAGCGGCCGGCGACAGGCCTGGAGCCTCAGGCGCGGACGAAACCGACGATGTCCTTGACCGCTTTCATGGTTTCGCCGGCGAGTTTTTTCGCCCGCTGCGAGCCCTCGGCCAGGATCGAATCGATCGCGACCGGATCGCGCAACAGCCGCTGCATTTCACCGCCGATCGGAGCGAGCTTGGCGACGGAGAGGTCGATCAGGGCGGCCTTGAAGGCCGAAAATTGCGCGCCGCCGAATTCGCCGAGCACGCCGGCGCGGGTCATGTCGGCGAGCGCGGCGTAGATGCCGACCAGATTATCGGCCTCGGGCCGATGTTTCAGGCCGGCTTCCTCGCTCGGCAACGGCTCCGGGTCGGTCTTCGCCTTGCGGAATTTCTGCGCGATGGCGTCGGCGTCGTCGGTGAGGTTGATGCGGGAATAGTCGGAGGCGTCCGACTTCGACATTTTCTTGGTGCCGTCGCGCAGCGACATGACGCGCGTCGCCTCGCCCGTGATCACCGGCTCCGGCAAAGGGAAAAAACTCTCGCCGTAGCCGTGCTCGTGGATCGAGTGGCCGAAATCATTGTTGAATTTCTGCGCGACGTCGCGCGTCAGCTCGAGGTGCTGTTTCTGGTCCTCGCCTACCGGCACATGGGTGGCGCGGTAAACCAGAATGTCGGCCGCCATCAAAGCCGGGTAAGCGTAAAGCCCGACCGAGGCGTTCTCGCGGTCCTTGCCGGCCTTCTCCTTGAACTGCGTCATGCGGTTGAGCCAGCCGAGGCGGGCGACGCAATTGAACACCCAGGCCAGCTCGGCATGTTCCGCCACCTGGCTCTGGTTGAACACGATGTGCTTTTCCGGATCGATCCCGCAGGCGATGAACGCCGCCGTGACCTCGCGGATCGCCTTGGGCAATTCGGCGGGATCCTGCCAGACCGTGATCGCGTGCATGTCGACGACGCAATAGAGGCAGTCGTAACGGTTCTGCAGCTCGACGAAGCGCTTGATCGCCCCGAGATAGTTGCCCAAGTGCAGGTTGCCGGTGGGCTGCACCCCCGAAAAAACCCTCTCCTGAAACGCCATGACGGTCTCCCAGACAGCGTGCGCCACATGCCATGCCCACGGCTTGTTCTGCAAGGGCCGGTCGTTATAGTGCGCCGCGTTCTCAAGGCGAGTTTACCCATGACAAAAGCCCGTTACGACGTCCTCGGCATCGGCAATGCGATCGTCGATGTGATCGCCCGCACCGAAGAAGACTTCCTGCTCGCGCAAGGCATGCACAAAGGCGCCATGGCGCTGATCGACGAAGCGCGCGCGGAAGCGATCTACGAGGCGATGGGTCCGGCGATCGAGACGTCCGGCGGTTCGGCCGCCAATACCATCGTGGGACTGGCGTCGCTCGGCACGCGCTCAGCCTTCATCGGCAAGGTCAAGGACGACGAACTCGGCCGCACCTTCGCCCACGACATCCGCGCCGCCGGCGTCAGCTTCGCCACGCCGCCCGCCGCCAACGGCGCATCGACCGCGCGCTGCTATGTGCTGGTCACGCCGGACGGCGAGCGCACGATGAACACCTTTCTCGGCGCCGCCCAGGACCTGCATCCGAACGACATCGATGCGGAAGCGATTGCCGCGAGCGCCATCATCTATCTCGAAGGCTATCTGTGGGACCCCAAGAACGCCAAGGACGCCTTCATCAAGGCGGCGAAGATTGCCCACGACGCCGGACGCAAAGTGGCGCTGACCTTGTCCGACGCGTTTTGCGTCGATCGCTGGCGCGGCGAGTTTCTCCACTTGATGCGCTCGAAGACCGTTGATCTCATCTTCGCCAATGAGAGCGAGCTGCACAGCCTTTACGAGACCTCCGACTTCGATACGGCGGTCAAAGCTTTGCGTGCCGATGTCGCCATCGGCGTGGTGACGCGCAGCGAGAAGGGCTGCCTGGTGGTGAGCCGCGAGGGCACCGAGGCGGTGCCCGCGTTCCCGGTCGACAGGGTCGTCGATACCACCGGCGCCGGCGATCTGTTCGCCGCCGGGTTCCTGTCGGGCCTCGCGCGCGGCGCCGACGACCAAACGTGCGGCCGGCTCGGCGCGCTGGCCGCGGCCGAAGTCATCCAGCACCTCGGCGCGCGGCCGGAAGCCTCGCTCAAGGATCTGGCGCGCGAGAACGGGCTCTTGGATTAACAGATTACCAAAATTTAAGCGAATCGGCGCGACCCCAAACGATCGCGCTAACCCTTTCCTAACCAAAACCGGTCTACCGACGGATGATCCGCCATCCGGAGGTTTTTGAGCATGGACGAGAGCGCGAAAGAGGGCGCGGGCGAGCGCGAGCCGCTTGGGCCCGACGCCGCCAAGGCGCGCGCCAACGAAGCCGCTGCGCCGAAGTCTGCCGAGGCCAAGCAACCCCAAGCCAAGCCGCATCAAGCGGCCGGCGCCGCCGACAACGGCAAGGACGACGACGACCGGCTGCCGGTCGTATGGTCGCCGAAGCTCGATGCCGGCGATGACATCGCGGCCGAGCCCGCCCGGGCCGAAGCCGACGACGAACCGTGGTCGTTCGCGCACGGATTCGCGCACGAAGCGATGAAAGAGGAGCAAGCTGCGAGCGGAGCGTCGGCCCAGTCCTCGCGCTCATTGCGGTTTGCGCTGCTGGCGGCTTCCGTCGCCATCGCCGCGGCGGTCGGATCGTTTGCCGGGACGCATTGGATGTTCGGCGCCGGCCACGGCGCTGACCGTGCTGTCGGGGCAAAAGCCGAAATCGCCGACGCCAACACGTTGCAGGCGTTGAAAGCCGAGGTCGCCGAGCTCAACGCGCTGAAAGCGAGCCTCGACGCTTCGACCCGCGGCTCCAGCGCCCAGATCGGCAAGCTCGCGGACCGGCTCGACCGGCTCGAGCACGCCCAGGCGGAGCCGGCGGCCAAGCTCGCCCATATCGCCGACGCGGTCGATCGTTTGGAAAAGCGCACCGCGGCGCTCCCCGCAACAACGGCGCCGGAAACGACCGGCTCGATCGCAGCGAATCCGCCGGCAGCGCCCCCGGCGGCGGCCGCCGACGCAAAACAGCCGACCAACGTGTTGCACGAGTGGGTCGTGCAAGGCGTGCAAAATGGCCGGGCGCTGGTCGAAAACCGCTACGGCGGCATGTTCGATGTCGCCATGGGCAGTATCCTGCCGGGCCTCGGCCGGGTCGACGCGATCAAGCGCCAAGACGGCGAATGGATCGTCGTGACGCCGCGCGGACTGATCACCTCCACCGGACGGTGATGTCTGCCATGCGCCGTCGCGACGGCGTTTGTTGAAGCGCCGTCGCCCGGCGCCTTATTCCATGCCATTTTGTCCGTTCTGATGGTTTACGCCGGGGCGTCGACCTGGGAGCGGTAATTGGCGCATCCCCATTTGGACTTTTTGCCCCGCGGCGTGGCGCCGTTCGTCTTGGCGTTCGTCTGTTGCGCGCTGTCGGCCTTCGCGTTCGCGCAAGCGCCGCAGCCGCCGGCGCAGTCGACGCCGAAGCCGGAAATGCGCGAAAGCTGTCCCGGCCTCGTCGCCGCGAACGCGCCGCGTGTCACGCCGGCATCGTTCAAGCTCGCCGGGCTCGCGAGCGATCAAGTGCGGCTCACCTTCATCGGCCACGCCACCTTTCTGATCGAAAGCCCGGAGGGCGTGCGCATCGCGACCGACTATAACGACTACGTCAAGCCGCTGGTGGTGCCGGACATCGCCACCATGAACCACGCGCACGACACCCATTTCACCGACCATCCCGATCCGGCGATCAAATACGTGCTGCGCGGCTGGGGGCCCGACCCAGAACACCCGGCGATCTGGGACGTGAAATACCGCGACGTGCGCGTGCGCAACGTGCCGACCAATATCCGCAACTGGACCGGCGGCACCGAGCGCTACGGCAACTCGATCTTCGTGTTCGAGATCGCCAATCTGTGCATCGCGCATCTCGGCCATCTGCATCACACGCTTACTCAAGCGCAGCTCGACGACATCGGCCGCGTCGACGTGGTGATGGCGCCGGTCGACGGCAATTTCACGCTCGATCTCGACGGCATGATGGAGGTGCTCGCCGCGCTCAAGGCGCCGCTGATCATCCCGATGCACTTTTTCGGCTATTACACGATCGACCGCTTTCTCGCCCGGGCGCAGCAACAATGGCCGGTCGAGCGGGCCGAGGTGCCGACGCTGGTGGTGTCGAAGGCCACGTTACCGGCGAGTCCGAAGGTCGTTCTGCTGCCGGGGTTTTGAAATCCTCTGCAACTGCAGCGTCGGCTTCCGGCCGGTGGGCGATCATGTATAAATGCCCACTGCCGATATTGCTTGGGATTTTGCTATGCTGAGCGCCGAACAGAATGACCTCATCGCCCGCACCACGCCCGGCACCGCCGCCGGCACGCTGATGCGGCGCTATTGGCAGCCGGCCGCGCTGGTCGATGAATTGTCCGGCAACCGGCCGGTGAAGCCGGTGCGGCTCTTGGGCGAAGATTTGGTGATCTTCAAGGACGACAAGGGCCGCTACGGCTTGATCGGCCGCAACTGTCCGCATCGCGGCACCGACCTCGCTTACGGCCGGCTCGAAGACGGTGGCCTGCGCTGCGCCTTCCATGGCTGGCTGTTCGACGTCAACGGCAAGTGCCTGCAGACGCCGGCCGAGCCCGATGACAGCAATCTGTGCGCCAACCTCAGGCAGAAGTCCTATCCGGTAGTGGAGAAGAGCGGGATCCTGTTCGCCTATATGGGTCCGGGCGAGCCGCCGGCGTTTCCGGATTTCGACTGCTTCACCGCGCCGGGAACGCACACCTTCGCCTTCAAGGGCATGATCGACTGCAACTGGCTGCAGTCGCTCGAGGTCGGCATCGATCCGGTGCACACCTCGTTCCTGCACCGCTTCTTCGAGGACGAGGACCCCGACAAGGGCTACGGCAAGATGTTCCGGGACAAGTCGAAGGACTCGGACATGCCGATGACCAAGATCATGCGCGACTTTCCGCGCCCGCGCATCGAGGTCGAGCCGACCGACTACGGCTTCCGCCTCATCACGCTGCGCGAGATCGGCGACGCCAAGGCGCACGTGCGCATCACCAATCTGATATTCCCCAACGCCTTCATCATTCCGATGAGCCGCGAGATGACGATCTCGCAATGGCACGTGCCGATCGACGATGTGAAGCATTACTGGTACGCGATCTTCACCTCGTTCGGCTCACCCGTCGACAAGGACGAGATGCGCCGCCAGCGGCTCGAACTCTACGAATTGCCGGATTACGTGCCGCGCAAGAACAAAGCGAACGACTACGGCTTCGATCCGCACGAGCAGGCGCACGCGACCTATACCGGCATGGGCACCGACATCAACGTGCACGACCAGTGGGCCTGCGAGTCGATGGGCGCGATCCAGGACCGCACGAAGGAGCATCTCGGCACGTCGGACAAGGCGATCAGCGCCTATCGCCGTTTGTTGCGACAGGCACTGGAGCAATCGGGCAAGGGCGAAAAGCCGATGATGGTGCTCGACAAAAGCACCGCGGCAAAGCTCACCGGCCCCGCCTGCGTCGACGGCATCGCCCCGGCCGCCGATTGGCAAGGCTATTGGCAGCGCACCGATCAGGTGCGGCAAGCGACCAAAAGCTGGGCGAATGGGCACTGACGCCGTCATTCCGGGACGCGCCAAAGGCGCGGGCCCGGAATCCATAACCCCTGTCTGTGAGTATGGATTCCGGGCTCCGGCCTGCGGCCGGCCCCGGAATGACGGTCTCTGATGGCCCCGCGCCGCGCTTCAGCCAAGCAAACCTTCGTCGAGCGTCACGGCCTCTGGACCGACGGCCAGGCGCGCGCGGCCAAAGAAGTCGCGCAAAAAATCAAACAACAAAAACTCGAACTGATCCGCTTCTCCTTCGCCGACCAGCACGGCGTGCTGCGCGGCAAGACGCTCGTCGCCGCCGACGCCGTCGGCGCGCTGACGTCGGGCGTGACCATGACGACGACGCTGCTCGCCAAGGACACCGCGCACAAGACGGCGTGGCCGGTGTTCACGCCCGGCGGCGGCTTCGACATGGCGGAAATGCAGGGCGGCGGCGATTTCGTCATGGTCGCCGACCCGTCGACGTTCCGCGTGCTGCCGTGGTCCGAAAAAACTGGCTGGCTCCTGTGCGACATCTATTTCACCAACGGCAAGCCGGTGCCGTTCTCGACGCGGCGGATTCTTCACGCGGCGCTGCAAAAGCTCGGCGCCGGCGGCTACGACTTTCTCGCCGGCCTCGAAGTCGAGTTTCATCTGTTCCGAATAGAGAACCCGCGCCTGACGCCGGAAGACGCCACGTGGCCGCCGCGGGCGCCCGAGGTGAGCCTCGTCACCCAAGGCTATCAATATCTCACCGAAAGCCGCTTCGATCAGGTCGAATTAGCGCTCGAGCCGATCCGCCGCGGCATCGCAGCGCTCGGCCTGCCGCTGCGCTCGCTCGAAATCGAGCTCGGCCCGAGCCAGTGCGAATTCACCTTCCGCCCGCAACTCGGCCTCGAAGCCGCCGACACGATGATTTTGTTCCGCGCCGCCGCCAAACAGATCGCGCGCCGCCACGGTTATTTGCTCAGCTTCATGTGCCGCCCCGGCCTGCCGAATCTTTTCTCCTCGGGCTGGCACCTGCACCAATCGCTGCTCGCGCGCAAAGGCGGCCGCAACGCCTTTGTCGGCGACGCGCGCGCCGGCCTCTCCACGCTCGGCTTGCACTTCCTCGGCGGCCTGTTGGCGCACGCGCGCGAAGCCGCCGCCTTCACCACGCCGACCGTCAACGGCTACAAGCGCTACCGCCCCTATTCGCTCGCCCCCGACCGCGCCATCTGGGCGCGCGATAACCGCGGCGTGATGCTACGCGTGCTCGGGGAGCCCGGCGACCCCGCAACGCATCTCGAAAACCGCGTCGGCGAACCCGCCGCCAACCCCTACCTCTACATCGCCTCGCAAATCCACGCCGGCCTCGACGGCATCGCCAACCGCACCGACCCCGGCGCCTCGGCCGACACGCCTTACGAGGCGAAGGCGCCGCTCTTGCCGAAGAATCTCGGCGAAGCCCTCGCCGCGCTGAAGACGAGCGAAGTTTTCAGAACAGCCTTCGGCCCCGATTTCATCGATTATTTCGTCCATTTGAAGCAGGCGGAGCTGGCCCGCTTCACCGCCGAAAACGGCGAGAGCGCCACAGGCAGCGACGTGACCGCCTGGGAGCAGAACGAATATTTCGATCTGTTCTGATCCCTCCCCCCTTGTGGGGCAGGGCTATCGCATGTGGTGCAGCATCTCGAAAAGGAACGCATCGTCCCATCCTGCACGTTTGAACTTGCCGCGAAGGGAGGTTTTGGCGTCGGGATGGGAGCGGGCGATGTTGAGAGCGAGA